>Ga0228633_1000006_pt1 | contig 90514 bp, 75 predicted proteins | sample 41DmetaG_FD_182703 | JGI IMG/M metagenome (GOLD analysis project Ga0228633, IMG submission 182703) | Seawater microbial communities from Monterey Bay, California, United States - 41D | ecosystem: Environmental > Aquatic > Marine > Coastal | place: USA: California | collected 2016-11-13
GAGTTACTTCCCAAGATACCGAATCAGCACTATCACCAGTTACAATAAAGGTAAGTGCGTTATTAGCCGCAGTTACTGTAATGTCCCAAGCTATATCTTCTTCGGCGAAAACTGTTTTAGCTACAACGCCAACTAATGCGGCTGTTCCAGCATCGTTCTTAATGACGCCCTCGATCTTATAGCCAGCACTTTCAGTGGCAGATCTTGCAGCGACTAAAGCAGAGAAGGTAATTGTTGAACCAGTAGCGACATCTACTCTATTAGTCGGTGTTCCATCAACGTAGATTTCGGTCGGTGTGTCATTTGCTGTGGTGCCTGAAAGTGTAGTGCCAGAAGGGCCTCCAACTTCCCAAGTAACGTTGCCAGCGCCATCTGCTGTCGCTACAGTTCCATCGGCGGCGAGTGCGGAATCAAGATCTGCAACAGTGTGTGTATGAGAAATCGGCGCATAAGTTGCGGCGATGTCCGTGATCTCTGAAACCGTGTGAGTGTGAGCTGGAGGCGCAGACTCGAGCGATCCGAGCCTACTCTCTGCGTCAGTGACGTTTGCATTAATTGTATCCACGCAATCTTGGTGCGTAGATACTCCAGGGGTCGGATTAAAAGGTGTTTGGGCCATTGGTTTAAATTATTTTTGTATTTCCGTTGTTATCTGTTGATATTTGTGGTCTAGTTGATATTTTAGCAATTATTGAATCAAGCTACTAGTGATGCGGCTAGAAATATAGCGTCAACTTCCTCATCAGTAAGACCTAATGCTGCTTGCATTATTGCTATACGATCATTGTTACGCCTAAAAACGGCAGCGTGGTGCCACCAATCATACATTTTCTTTTTATCAATGATTTCTTGATCTGTAGTTTCAGGCATTGCCGCAATAATATTGTCGACTGAATCATGAAGACCCTCGTCAATCAAGGCGTCTCTCATTTGAATGTTTGTAACTTCTTCTATAGGTGCCTCAACAATATCCTCCAGTTTCCAGCCGTATGATTCCGTCGTCAATTCTCTAACGTAATACTGACCTTCTGGAGCGTCGTCTGGCATTGGCAAGTTTTCGACATAATCGTAACCATCTGGCGTAGATGGTGCAGCAGCATCCCTAGTCAAAGATGACGGAAGACCATCAACACTTGAGTATTGAAGCTTTAATGGGCTTAGTTTAATTAATTGATAAGTTTTCATTTTAAAATAAATTTTTATGTTGCATCACTGACATACAAATAAAGTATTGAACCGTTGTAATACCATCCTATTGTAGCCACCCCAGTAGTTGGCGTTATGGCAGCTATATCAGCCAAATCTCCCGCTAAAACTATATGAGATCCTACGGACCAAGTCCAAGAACCAGTAGTATCTTGTGTAACCTCAATTAAACCAGAGTCTCCATCGCTAACGTTTATAATGGAAATGTCAGTAATATCCTCGAAAAGCTCTACTGAAACGTTACCGCCGAGAGATTTATCAAAAGGCAAGACCCCACCAGAAGAAGTCGAGACTTGAGGCGTTACAAGTTCAAGTGCGCCGAGTCTTGACTCTGCATCGGTTGCGTTACCGTTCCATACAGTCCTTGCATTTAAGTGGGTTTCTGTCCCAGTAGGGGTAAAAGTGTTTTGTGCCATTTTTTATATATTTTCTTTAAATTGTTAGTTAATCACAGATAGGCCAAATTTCATTGTTGTCCCAGGTTTCGTTGTTGTACCATACATCGTCGCAACCATCCAACCAAACACAATCATCGTCCCATGTTACGTTATCCTTCCAGAGCCCAAGGCAACAGCCAGTAGCTAAGACGACAGCTACAAACCTTCTTCTTATGGTGTTGCCTAGTAATCTTAAGGTTCTCATTTAGTCTGCGTAATATACGATAGCGTCTCCAGTAATTTGTATAGAGGTCCATTCTCCGACTATAACATCGCCAAGAACAATATCGGCTCCAACGAAATTACCTATACTCCCTACAGTGCCAGCTCCGATTACGCAGTCACTAAGAGCATGAATAGCCATGAACTTACCAGTGACTGTAGTATCGATAATTCTTTCTCCGCCGTAGTGACCTACTTGTTTTAAAAGGGTGGATTGTGTTGATGTGGACATACAAATACATACACAAAAAACAAGATCATGACAAATATTTCATGACAAATATTTCATGACAACTCTTCCAACATTTTTCTTTTCGTCAGAAATAAAACCTTTAAGAAAAACATCAGAATCAACAAGCTCTATTGATTTAACATCAAAAACCAACCTTTGATCGTCAAGAAATAGTTCTTTTAAATAACCTGTCTTTATTAAAAAACCGCAATCACCAGATAATATCTTGCCGTCTAGGTGTTTTGTTAAGCTATTTGTTCCTATTATTTTTAATTTGCAACTCTTCATAGTGCTTTTTTATTTCGTCTTTTGGAAAGTAAACTCTATCTATACCATCATCTTCGCTGTCACAATACCTTACCTTTAAGTGTCTTTTAAGCCAATTTCTGTAATTAGATTTTTTAAACACCCTCTCTATGTCTCCGTATATTTCATTTACACCAAAAAAATCAAAGGCTTCTAGCATTTCTTTGTAAAAACAAAGCCCGACATGTAGCGGACCAAGCCTTCTTGTTGCCTGATTGGGGAAAGCATAGCTTAGATTTATACCATCTTTTTCTTTTTTGAAGAAGGTGAAAAACATATACTCTTCTTTATCAAGAACGCATAAACTTAAATCGCTATCCCTTAGATCATCCATTAAAGATTTTGAACCTTCAATTCTAGAAGACATGCTCTTCATAGAAGCTGCATCGCCATAAGGGAAAGATTTTAAATAATAAAAAGAAAATAGTCTTTGAAATTCTTTGTCATCAAAATCTACCTTTTTTAATTTTAGTTTTATAAATTTCATGTACTTCTTTTACATCATTTTTTGTAACAGTAAATTCTGGGTATCTCTTACCTCTTACATGTTTAACCTTAATTCTATTAAGGGAAGCTCTCTCTAGATAATTAAAGTATTTATTCGCATTGTGGCCTCTTTCTAAAGATGCAAAAACTTTATCTAAATTTAACGAATCCAAAGCGTAATCAAGGATGCAAAGGATACAGTAAAAATTTTCAATAATGCTCAATTTTGATTTTAAACTGGGACAACAAAAATCAATCATTAATGTTTTTTCTGACTCGTCAACGGTACCAAATAATATAAAGGCCAATTCATTGTTTTTATCTTTCATGCAATAAGAATTACTGCAGTCTTCTTTTAAATCAACAAATAATCCGCGAGCTCTACTCTCGAGTCTTACTTTAGAGTTACTAACGAACCCGTTGAATGGGTTTGATTCCGATAAAAAATCACGGAAACATTCAAAAACGGACTCGTCTTCAAAATCTAAATTAGATATCATTTTTGTTTTGTTTATTGGGGTATATTTTAACTGAGGATTCCGTATTGCTGGAATCGTCAAGACAAACCTTGTAAACCTCTCCGTTTGTAAGGTTTGCGCAGTCAACAGCCCAAGAATAACCGCCTGAAATTGAGTCCGAATAACTTTGCTGATACTTACCTTTTCTATCTAACACTCTATAAATAATATTGCTCATTTTTATTTTTTTGTATACTTATATTATGGTAAAAAAAACATTAATATCAAATTAAATTTTTAAAAATCAATTTTATGCATTACTATATAGAAATAGTGTAATAAAAACCATGGAGAAAGGCAAAGACAAGGCGGCAAGGGCTCTATTTGAAATAGAACCAACGGCACTTATTGAGTTATATAGAATATATCCAGATGTAGAAAAAAAGCCTGAATCTTATTTTAATATACATAACGGTTCTGTTTTTGGAGGAGGAGTAATATGGCAAGGTGAAACTTACGCCCCGATACCAATGGAAACAGAAGGGTTTTCTGTTTCCGCATCTAAAGTAAACAGACCTTTAATTAGAATATCTAATAAAGATTTTTTTGTAACGAGCTTAATAAAAAATAACAATGATTTTGCAAATGCGAGGGTAGAAAGAAGAAAAACCTTTGTAAAATTTTTAGATGATGAGAATTTTGATGGGGGAAACCCTTTTGGGGAGTCAGATGCCACCGCCAATGTATCCGTTGATTTTTACTTAGTGTCTCAAAAAAGACAAGAAAACAAAGTATTTGTAGAGCTTGAACTCACAAGCCCATTAGATATAGAAACCTTAGAATTAAACAATAGAAGGATATTAGGCAAATACTGTTATTGGAAATATAGAGGTCCTGGATGCGAGTACCAAGGAATACCAATAGAAAGAGACGATTCAAGGGAGTTTACAAATACGGATGGCTCACCGTTAACTGTTCAATCAAAGCAAAAAACAAAAAATCTTGGTAGGAGCTTCCATAAGATGCCAAATTTTAATTACAACAATCCAAATGATCTTTATTCTTTGGATAGTTTTTACTACAGGGGTTCTATTGTATTTAAAGTTAATCAAAAAGTAAGAATTCAAGACCCAAGAGATCCAGAAGCTTTTCGACCCCTTTTAACTTACTACGTAGCTAGAAAATTTGTACCAAGAGGAATCGATCCAGAATCATATCCCGAATACTGGGAGAGAGATGGGTGCGGAAAAAAAATAGCACAGTGCAAAAAGAGATTCACAAAAATAGAATTAGTAAACTCGTTTAGTTTTAGTGAGGTTTACCAGCAGCGATTCTGGAATATACAAGAAGCTAGCAAGCTTCATATGACTTATATTAGACCAAAAAATAATGCTAACACTTATAACAAAAAAATATTAAACGCTCTTACATTAAACTCCAAAAGCTTCGGAGCTGGTTCTGACTGCAACTCTGGAGGAAATGACACATCCTTAACAAAAGCATTTACACTTAGTATCCATATAGCTGAAACTTTTGGAAGGCAAGCTGAATCAGCAGGTAATGATGAGGTGGCTAATGGACCACCAGTGATCAATCTGTTTAAAACAAGCAATAGGACAGACGGGCTGAAGTATTTTGAAATAGGAATGTCAAGAGAAAGGGGCACTATAGTATTGCTAACAAGCTCTAGATCTCCGAGTATAGCATGCGGCCTCGTACAAAATACTATAGAGTTAATACCTAATATTAAATTGGTTAATGAGAATGTTGATCTTTTTCATTGTCAAGATTTGCTTCTAACAATTTCAAAAAGAACGGTAAATGGTAACTTTGTCATAGAAACTCAATTATCTGGAATAAACAAAGGAGAAGCTCAAGGAGGTACTGGAGCGAATAGGTTTTTTGAATTAGAAAATAATATTACTCTAGAAAATATAGATACAACAGGTACTGATCGCATAGTTATGTTTGGGGGTTCTTCAAGAAGATATCTTAAAGGCTCAGAATATATTTATGATTGGACTCACTCAAGGATGAATGTGGCTACTGTTGCCTTTTGGGACAAATACATAAGTAAGTATGCTTTTTCAGAGATGCTTGGCGAAAGAGTTTATAACGATCAATTGTCATCAAAAATAATTAAAAAATACGACACTCTTGAGGATTTTATTGATAACGCTGGAAGCCATCCAATAAAATCATGTATTTCGTTTTGGCAGGAACCTTATTTTAAAAGCAATAACTGGTATGTGAAAGAACATAGACACGGCAATGACCTGCTAGTTAAAGGCAATGATAAGGGGTGGGCGGGAAATAGTAGAACATTTAATTACTGGCCAAGTAATAAAGTTTACGCAGCTGGGTACGATTTCTTAGGAGGTTTTACAGAAATAGAAGCGAATACAAAATCAAGCATCCAAAGGTTAGAAAATGTAGGAGGTATGCCTTTTGGAGGTTTCCCTGGAACAGACGGATATAGTTATACAACTTAAAAAATGGAGATATACAAAACAAAACAAATAAAACGCGCCATAGATAAAATATCTGAAATATCAGAGTCAAAGGTTTCTCAGGAAGTGTGCGGTTTATTAGGCAAAAAGAAAGACTATTATGTAATACAAGAGTGTATCAACATATCGGAAACCCCTAGAGACCAATTTGTACTTGATCCAATACAATATGTTTTATTTAAAAATGAATACGAACCAATAGCTTTATTCCATAGCCATATAGTTGGAGATGAAAGTCCTTCTGATTATGATGTTTTAATGTCTGAAAATAGCTGTTTACCATTTATGATATACTCCTTAAATACCAAAGCTTTTTATATTCATGTTCCCAAGAATTTAGATGTTGATATAGAATTAGTTAAAAAAACCCAATACAAAATAGAAGAAAATAAATATGACGAATATAAAAATATACGGAATAATGTCTAAAACCTTCGGAGAAGAAATAGATCTGAAGGTGGGATCTATAAATCATCTTTTCGATGCTATAGATGCTAATAGGCCTGGTTTTATACAAAAAATCAATAAGCTGGCAAAGCTTGGCTTCCATTACGCTTTGATCATAGATGGCAAAAGAGTTAAAGATTTTAAGAGACCAAGTGTTGTTAAAAACCCCAAAAAGATAGAGATAGTTCCATTGATTGCTGGTAATGGACTAGTTGCTGGAATCGTTGCGGGAGTTGTTTCAGTAGTCTCAACAGTGGCCGCAGCTGTAGGTGCTGTGTTTGGAGCTATAGGTGCAGGTCTTGGTGCTTTAGGGGCAGCTATTGCTTCTGGTGGAGCCTTGGCCAACTTCGCTCTTTTTGTTGCTGGAACCGCTCTTTCGATGTTGCTAGCTCCTTCTCCTGATTTTCCAGACGCAGTACAACAAAAAGTATCTACAGCTGGGTTAGAAAGGTCATTCGCTTTTGCGAACAGAAGTAACGTAGCAAGTCAGGGTTCTCCAGTACCAATTGGTTATGGCAGGTTGAAATTGGGCTCGCAGGTAATACAAGCATCATTAAAAGCATTCCCTCAAAACGTTTTACCTCAAGAAGCTATGGTTAGAAATCCATATAATTCTGCTGGAGATATAGCACAAACAGATACAGTAACAGAAGTAACATAAAATGAAGCATTTCGAAAAAAAGGCAAGTTATGCTGGGTCAAAAAAAGGAGGAGGAAAGCCGCCACCTCCAAAACCACCAGTACTAAGGCCACCTAAATTAGGGAGTTATAAAATAGGAGCTTCTTATCAGTTTTCCGAAAGTGTTGATTTAATATCTGACGGGCCGATAGAGGGTTTTTGTAATAAATTTGGAACGATTGTCGATTCAAGGAATTTGCTTCAATCTGTTTATTTGAATGATGTCCCAGTAGAAGAAAGTACTCAACCAGCAAAAACAAGAGTTACAGATACAGATTTTGAAGTTGGAAACTTAGATTTCTCTTTAAGAGTAAAAAGTCTTTTTGAAAGTTTAAAAGAAGGTGGGCCTGGTTCGCTAAATTACGACCGAGTAAAGAAAAGAAATATTAAATATTCAATTGCAAAAAAGTCAGGTGGAAAAAGGAAGAGAATCAGCACGACAGAGTACGACTTTAACTGGAATATAAATCTATCAACATCCGTATCTACAACGCCTGGATATTTACCTTTGTCTCACTGGCAGAACGTAGGTTTTGAATCCTATCGCAACGACGGCAAACTATATAAAATCTACGGCAAACAAAATAGATTTTATACTTACAACGGCAGCATAAATCAAAACTATAATCAACCGCTTTATTTAGAACAAAGATTTTTTGAAAACAGATCTGCTAACAGAATTAAAGATCAACGATTCAATAGTGTAACTGGTGGTTTTATTTTTGATTTTCAAAAGTCAATATCAAGAATAAATCAAGATTGTTTTAGAGGGCCGTCTCGACTCAAGTTACAAAAATCGCAGTGCGACAGACCAAACGTTGATTATGCTACTTGCTTGGAAGACTATACAGAAAACGGAAATCCAAAATCAGTAGACGCAGTTTGTCATAGAGGAGCGTATCAAATACAAGCTGTATGGGCTAATCAACAATCAAACAAATGGGAATATCAATACCTGAAGAAAAAATTACAGTCCTTAAATGTAAAAATACCAGCTGGTGGTGTTACTTTTGATTTTATAAAACAAATAGTTTCATCCAGAAATGCAGGTACTCCTCAATTTGCAACACGTTTTACTGGACAATCACAAGAAAATCTACTTGGGCCTTATATTGCTTTTGGATTTACAGGTGTAATAGAAGGCTTCACTGCTTCTGATAAGGATATTTTTGTGCAAGATGCCATTGTCCGAAGACATGAAATAGATTTCGTTTGTAATTTAGACGATCCAAAATGGAACGACAGGCAAAAAAGAGTAGTAAATCTATTAATACCAGAATTAAACCCAGAAAGTGGAGAGTGGAATGGTAAAGTTAAAGGTTTCTATTTACACAATTTTGAATACGAAACTAAAACTAAAAGTGGAGTTCTTGCTAGCAGGTCGCCACAAGGAGCGAGGATAGATGCAGTTGGCGAGGTTTACAATACAAACATAATAGAGAATGACGTTGCTTTTTATAGAAACGTAAATTCACTAACTGTTTACAAGGTAAACTCATCTAATTTAGATAGCACACCAAAATACAACTACCTTAATATACTGGCTGAATCTAGATTGGGGGATGGACCACAACAACAAAAACCTCTTTCGTTTTTTAAACATGTTTATTTAGATAAAGACATAAGAAAAGCGTTAGTTGGACCATTTACGACCAACCCTGCTCAAAGACAACAGTCATTAATAAACTGGACTCTCGACGCTATATATAAGGATGCCAATGGCCACCTAAAACAAAGATCTTTACATGTAGCCGACAAGGAAAATACAAGTATCTATGGTCCTTATAGAGTTCCTTACGACACTGCAATCCCTGGAATGAAAAGAAATCCAGACACAAACGAACAAGAATGGCTGAGAGCGTTAGAAGAGGGAAGTAAAGATATCAGACAATCAAGCAAAAATTATTTCAACTTCTCAGACTGGAACAGTTACAAAGAAAACTTCGACGAACAAGCTCAGCCAATAACACATGTTATATCAAATCCAAACGTTGATGAATGTTACGTTACTTTTGGAATAGAGGCTTTAGTAGACTCTCTTCATAGAGATCAAACACAGCAGGACGGAAGAGGAGATTACCTTGGCTCACCTATACCAGGAATATTAAATATAAGAATAGAGGTAGGATATATAAGTCCTAAGGGAGGCGATGAGGAAGGGAAATTTGTAAGGACTTATGATAGATTTTTCAGAATTGTTTCCCTAATCGAAGGGACGGCAGCTTTAGATATAGGCAACCCAGACAATAGAGAATCTTTGGTTGAACTAAACTATGTAAAGGAGATGTATAGAGATGAGGGAGGTTCTGAGAGTAATTATTCTGGAGGAGTAGGCGACCCTTTTGAACTTCCATCAGCTGTATATAATAGTAGCTATTCATACGAAGAACTTCACAGGGAAAGATATATAAGAATAACAAAGCTTTCTACAGAAGGAAACTCTTCATTAATAACCAAGGCAATCAACGTAGCTAAAGTTACAGAAATAATACCTCTTACCTTTAATTATCCTTATTCAGCCTTTATGGCAACCAAATTGGACTCAAGAACGTTTGGGCAAATACCAGCTAGAAGTTATGACGCCAGGCTAAAAAGAGTCAAGATACCATCAAACTATTCTCCATTAAATAGGGATGGTTCAGATAAAAGATATTGGAGTAATGCAGATGAGCTGAAAAAAGCTGGTCAAATATCGACCACAAGAGTATACAATGGAGACTGGGACGGAACCTTTAAAATAGGTTGGACCGATAATCCTGCATGGATATTGTATGATATGTTAACAAGTACAAGATACGGTTTAGGTGAACACTTAAAGCCAGAAAACATTAACAAATGGCAACTATACAAAATAGCAAGGTTTTGTGACGCAGTAGATTCGGACGGTTATTTTGTTGGCGTTTCAGATGGATTTTCTAAAAGCGGAAAAGCCACAGGAGCTAGAGAAGCTAGGTTTACATGTAACATATTTTTTGATCGTGGTACTAAAATTTATGACGCTTTGAATTTAGTGTGCTCTACATTCAGAGGCATGATATATTTTGATAATTCAACAGTTAGCTTTTCGGACGATATGATAAAAAGGCCAATTATGACCTTCAATAATAAAAATGTTGTAAACGCTACATTTAACTACTCAAGCTTACCTAGAGACTCAAAATACAACGCTATAGAAGTATCTTACATAGACGCACTGGACGGTTACAAACCAAAAATAGAATATGTCGAAAACGAGCAAGATATAATAAAAAGAGGTTTGTTTAAAAGAACTCTTAATGGGTTTGGGATAACTTCACAATCACAAGCAAAGAGAACTGGCTTACATATATTGTATTCGGCAGAAAAAGAAAACGAAACTGTTAATTTCGTTGCTGGATTAGAAGGTATGCTTTGTAAGCCTGGAGATTTAGTAATAATTGACGACGACCTAAAGACTTTGACTAGTAATTTCGGTAAGGTGCTAGATGTAAATCCAGAATCAGGAGTAGTGAAACTTTCAGAAAGAATAGATGCCGACAGCAACGTAAAATATTTAGAAGATAAGATAACATTTTTATCTCCAACTGGACAACAGACCACACAAGAGCTAGACGAATTACTTCTATTGAAAAGGCATAGGTATGAAGAGTTCGACATGAGCTCTGAATTTTCTAGCTTTATAAACAAAAAGCTAAATGGAAGTTATACTTTTAAAGAGTATGTTTCAGGTTTTGATGATTTAACTCTATCAAGTGATGTCTTTGGTATAGCTTCAGGAGAAAATGTAGTAGATTTGCAAAACCAATATGCTTTTTATACTGGAGAACAACAAGGGACAAAACACTTTTTATGGTACTCTACTCTTTATACGGGATGGATATTTTCTACAGGACAAGCTTTCACGCACACCACTACTTACGATAAGTATATATCGGCTGCATCAGGAGATCAACCTTATGTAGTTACTCGTCTTGATTATTTCAATTCAGTAAACGATAACAGTGCTAAATGGTATAAGTTTAAAACTGCCAACGACGGAAGAGATGCGACGGAATCATTCAATCTTTATCAAGATTTTTTAGGCCTGAGGTACTACGAGGGATTAACTGATCAAGATGTGAGAATAAACGAAACATCTCAAATCATAGAAATGCCTGTTGTCTCTGGTTCTAATAATGATTATGGATCAGAAATTAAAGTTGACGTAAACGATGAAACATATTTTCACTTGCCTTTCGTTCAGGAGGGTAGTATTTATAGATTCAAAACTATAAATAATGATAATACTGTTTATAAAATCTTAACGGTAACCGAACAAGCTACAAACGCTTACTCTATAGTAGCAAATAGATTTGAAAGTGGCAAGTATGAACAAATTGAAAAAATATATACAAATGAATCATCAAGTTACGCAGATCCATACGACAGTAAATACAGTACAGAAGGCAACACTTACTTTCCTCTTGCAAAACCTGGTAACGTTTCTTGGAATCCAATACCTGTTGTAGACGGAAATGAAACTCAAGCAGTTATAGTTGGAGATTGGAGAAAAGTAGCGAACGCAACTGGTTATAGAATTACAGTTACCAATACATTTGGAGGAGAAAGAATATCAGCAACTACAGAGGATATTCAATTTGATATAGACCAAATAGATCAAAATGGAAATTATATAATAGAACTCACAGCTCTTGGCGCTATTTTTGATAACCAAGACTATTACAGTCACTATCTAGATTCAGACCCAGTAGTGACCCCTGTCGAAATTGATTTTATACCCGAAGAATTATCTGCAGACAGCTCCTTTGTAGGTGGCGTTATTATAATTTAAAAAATAAAAATGAAAGAAGAACTAAAAGAATTTAACCCAGGTTTTGATTTTGATATTCAAGATCTGGAAAGCCTTGGTATAGGAAGTGGTGTACATGCGGACAAAGATGTTTCTATTAGTGTTTCTGTAGTAGACAGAAAAGGAGAAGAGTTGGATAACATAGGTTTAGTATCTAAAAATAAATATTGCGAATCTATCATTTTTGACATAGCAGATATAAGTGGTAATGTAATCGTTGAGAATTACCAAAGCGGATCATCGCCGTCATTGACTATTACAGAAATAGAAAACCAATCTATTTTTGGCGAATACAAAAAGGATTTTGGAGTTTATAGTAGAGTGATAGATTCAACATCTCCAATTGTGTTCTCTGGATTTACTTCTATATATGGGAACAACTTACAAATTTCAGGGATAGAAGCTGTTGACTCAAGCGGAATTCATAAATATGAAGAGCCTGTTTCTGTACATCTTAAAGCCATGCTAGAACCAATGGATGGTTGCGATGGTGTATGGTATAACAACGAAATCTGGGACAACAATGAAATCTGGCCTACAAGTGTTTATATATACAGCGGAGAGATGCAAGAATTAAATACTGTAACAAGGTTCCCAACTCATTATACACTAACTGGAGAAAGACAAATTGATTCTGGAAATTACCAATGGGAAGCTTCTTTATTCTGGGAATTTAATAATAACTACTTTTCAGGAAACCCTTCTTACAGTCAAGACTCTTATGAAATAGAAAACTTTGAAGGCGAAGGATATTGGACTCTTGTTTTGAATGATTTTTATCCAAGCGGTTCTTTTTTAATTTCAAAGGGTTCGTCAGACCCAAGTAATCCATACGGAAGTTATATTGACGATCTTGGTTCTGGTTTTATAAACAGATATTTAAAGCAACCAAATATAAATCAAGAAATAAAAACAGAGGATAATGAAATAGCCGTCAGTATAACTTACCAGAATAAAGAAGTATTTACTAAATTTTCCCATACAAATGTATACTCTTTTTATGGAGAAGAATTAAAAAGAGAACAGTTTCAATTCTTAGAAATGTTTACTGGTGAAAATATGCATAAAGCATTAATAGACCAAAGTTTAAACCTTCAATCAAATAAACCTCTGTGGTTGAAATTTGAACCCTACTCAACCTTAGGGCAAGGCGAGAGCTGGATTGTTGGGCCCTTAAAAAACAAAGAGCTAAGTGAACAAGAATCTGTGACAGAAACAAACCAGATAGATATTAAAGATGGGTTTTCATCAGCCAATATAAACTTTAAACAAAGGGATATTACTGGAGTTTTAGATGGTAACTCTGGAGTTATAGATAGACTCTACGCATACAAAGAATATGGAGAGCAGAAACAAATATACGAAAGCAATGAAGGCTTGAATTTTGACTACTATACAGTACCTACAAATGATTCTGGAGTATGGCTCAATACAACTTTTGATTACTTGATAGAATTTAAATCAAACCAAAACGCATATAACGTAAGCGATATAAAAGTAAAGCTAAGTGCTTCTGGTGTATCTACAAATCCAATGAACGAAGGAATGCCACTTTTTAGAATTACAAAAGAATCAACCAATGATATTGAAGTAGCGCTAAAGTATAGCGAAAGCGGTGTAAGCTTGCTTTGTAGTACTGGAAACGGATTTGATAGCTACAAATACTATAAAACTTCTCTATAAAAGATTAATTATCTAAAAGAGAAGAAAGAGATTCGAGAAATGCCGCCCTGAGTTTAACAGGAGTCTTAAGATATTGCTTCTTAGCTCTTCTATAAACCCTTCTGGTTACCTCGTCTTGAGGATTTATAATTTGTCTTATTTTCTTTGCTGTTTTGTTATTCATATTTTTGCAATAAAGCTTGTTGAGTCTTCCTCGAATCCTAATTTTTCATAAAACCTCTTAAATCTAGGAGAATTTGGATTTCTTGCTGACGTAGAGATGTTTATATATTCAAAGTTTCTTTCTCTAGCGAAAGACGTAGCTTCTTTTAAAAGTTTGTAGCCAACTTTTTTGTTTTTTGAAAGCCATATAAACTCAGAAAAAAAAGTGCATCCGAACTTAATGCTTTTTTCATTAATGAAAATTATTACACCGTCGTATTTTTTGTTACCTTCTTTATTAGCCCATACAAAAACATCCCAGTTTAAAAGAGTAGCATTACTGAAATTGTTGATTATAGACTTGGTATCATGAAGAAGTCCACAGGCGTGGCCTTCATTTATGTCGTCATCCTTGAATGTTTCAAAGATATCTTTGACCATCTCATTAAAGATGATTGGATTTGTAATCCTGCTAATCATTTTGAAATTATACCTATAAGTTTTCTAGCTTCTTTTGCTGGTATATCATCAAAGGATGACCAGTTTTTGACTTCTTCGTTCAAATATTTCCCATCCTTCCAGAATGCTCTCAGGGTGTCTTTGAAGGACTCGAAAGAATCTACGCTATGTTTGTCTCTTAATGTCTTCTCAAGCAGTCCTGATGGCGTTATGGGAGCATTGCTGGATACAGCAGCTGGTGTGTTATCACTCTGATTCGAAGATGATCTATTACCAGATTTATCTATTTCATCGGCACCTACAATATGAATATTAAGAAAATTCCTTACACAGCGGACAAAAGACCTATTACAAGCAATAGTTTCCAGAAACTTCTCACAAAAAGCGTCTGTATTTTCTAAAGATGCATTAGCATAATCTTCGTAACACACATTATTATTAGCGGATTCATAATTACCAATCCATTCAATGTCGCAACGAGCGGTAACATAACCCTCCTCTACATTTCTTACATCATAACTGACAGAATGAAAACCTCTCAACCTAGCCAGGTCTTTAATACCTCCAAGCATAATAAGAAGCTGGTTGTCTCTAAGACCTTCTGTAGAGCTAGGTACTTGCTGCCCTCTCATTTCAAACCAACCTTTATTAGGGTAAAGGAACTCTGGCTTAATCATTGCCCTCCAGTCAACAGAGCCATCTTCATTAAAGATGTAATCCACGCAGTCAAGAAGACCATGCTCATCTCTTTTGTAAACATCTGGACCGAAAATCTTTTTGGCTTTCGATTCTGTTTTGGTTGTTTTCTTTGCGGCTTTTCTCTTAGTTGTTTTCTTGCTCATAAATATAAAAGTAATCTAATTCTTCCCAGTAAAGAGAATTATCTAATACTTTATCACTAAAGTCAACACCTTTCTTCCAATGAGCTAAACATTTATAGGATTTATCCCCTTCAATAACACACTTAAAAGAAATGAATTTATAAGAAACATCTATGTTAGATGGTTTTTCTTTATGCGGGTCCTGATATTCAACTTCCTGATCGAAATATTGCAATCTCATTTCATCAAGTATTTCTTTGTCTTTAACAACAAAAATAAATCTTATCTTGAGTCTTTTTAATAGGTCAAAATATAAGTCTGGGATTTTATCTGGTATTTTATTACATATAAATACTAAACTTTCAATGTTAGCACCTATGTTTTTAATCAATTCAACACTTAATAGACTATCTTTAATAAAAATATTGCATTTGTGATTAGAACAATACTGTAAAAAAGCTTCTTGGTTAACAGTTTCCTGATCAAGCCTTAAGTTTATAATATTATTTCTAAAAACAGGAAGATTAACATATTTTGTAGGGATAACATCAACCTGGAAACCTTTTGTTTTGTTTCTCAATTTAGTCTTGAAGCCTACGTCTACAGGCAAACCAATAACATTCAGAATTGAACCCGCCACATCTTCAACTTTAATCTTGTTTATTGAGTCTTTAGGATCAACCAAAGAAAGACAAGGTTTAATATCCCAATCAGGCTCTAGATCTATTTTTTTCGATTTAGAAGACCAATAAGAAGTAGTAATAGTCGGATATATATTCCCGTATAAGTTTACAACTGGAACATTACACGAACCAGCATATTGAGTTAGAGCATTATCAATAGACACTAAGGCTTTAGCTTTTGATACTATATAACAATTTTTTTTAAATGACAATTCTGGATAGAAAAAGTCAGCATTGCTAAAGAGATTTTTGGAAGAACCTATAACAACTACGCTGTAGTTTAGATTTTCAAGAGTTTTTTTAATCAACCCTACAACTATTTCATAATAAGCATAGCTTTTAGATTGTATCTCTTGTTCATTATATATAACAATATAATTGTCTGGGAAAACAGGATAGAAATGCTTATTTACAATAGGTAGATTAGCTTCGACTCCTAGATTTTTTGAATATTCTTTTAGTAAATGTGGCATTTTTATTTTCCGTTATGTATGTAACAAGGCACTGCTTGAGTTGTTGTGCAAGGGTAGTATGCTGCTTCAAAAAAACCTTCGTGCTGACCGAAGCCTTCTAGAGACAATGGGTTTTCTAGAACAGGTGAATAACCTATACATTTATAAATATATGGATTGTCTTCTATATACTCAAAAAAATCTGGCTTGGTAAAAACATATATATTATGGTTCTTATGTTTTTTGCTTAGGTTTTTCATCAATGAGTTGATGAGAATCAAATCGGTGCCAGCTTTTTCAACAACAACAGCGATGCGCTTGCCTTCGTCATCTTTAGATAGTAAGTCCTCAAAGGAGATAGGTTTGTTTAGGTTTTCTTTTCTGGCTATGTTTATAAAGTGATGATACAAACCGTTTTGATCAACTTGCCCATACATGAGTTTAGAGAACCAAAGTTGATATCCTTTGTCATTTTTATCAATATCATCATTTAATATGTTTTTGTATAGATCTATGATGAAATCCTCATTAGATAATCCTTCTGGTTTTTCATACAGGTCATTATATTGCAAGTTTTTGATGTCGGCATCTTCATCGAGGAAAGGTAGGGAATCTATAATTGATTCAATTTTTTTACCTATAACTTCAATAGAAAAGTTTTCAATAACCCATTCTCTGGATTTTTTGCCTTGAGATACTCTCTCTTCTTTCGTCATGTCAAAAACTGTCTGGAGCATTTGTTTGATGCTATCGGAGTCTGTAGAGGCTTTTATAAATTGAGTTCCTGGTTCTCTATATTCATGCCAGCTGAGAGGTAGTCCACCGCTTTCTTCGGTACAGCTATCTTCACCACAAGAGTAATCTGTTACAAGGGTAATAAGCTCTGTTAGTTTAGCTTCTTGAACAGGTATTTCTTGACCACCACTAGTAAATGGGTGGCAATATACATCCATTAAATTGTATACTTCATTCAACTGAGAATCAGAAACGCCATTTGAAACACTCGTAGTATTTAAGGTTTCGTTTTTGCAGTTTTTGCATTTCTGCTTTTCTCCACAAAAAGGTTTTACTTCATAACTGTGACACGAAGAACAAAAATAAGTAGTCAATATATCTGAGTTTTGAATACCCTTTTCTTCCAATAGTCTTGTTATGTCCCAACCTTCTCCCCAATGAGTATGTAATAAAAGTTTTGCATTAGCATTGTCTTCTTTGAATTTCTTGAATCCATCCAGTATATTTGGTACTGACTTTCTAAGTTGATTTCTAAAAACAAACCCAACAATAAAATCGTCGTCACTTAAGTTGTTAGAGGACCTGATTTCTTTTCTTGTTTTTTCTTTAAGCTTGCTAAAAACTTTAGTATCTAGTGAGCCTCTTAATGTTTTTACATGATCATAACCTTTCTCCTTAAAGGCTTTCTCTGCGAAAGAAGACCAAACATAGTAGTTTTTAATTTTAGGAGCGTAATCAACAGCCTGTGGTAAAATTGGCAAGCTATCTAAGGTTGTCCATATAATAGGGCTAACTTTATTCCACCAAGGCTTTTTATGGTAGTCTGTAAACGCCCATATGTCTTCTATACCAAGGTATACATCTGGCCTTACTTCGTTTATGATAGAGTCAATTTCAAGAGAACCATAACCAGCAGTTCTTTTTTGATCTTCACTTAAGTTTTGGTGATTGTTTGGGACTGTTCCGTAACACTTCCATGGTAGCTTTTCCAAAGAGGGGTCACCAACAACTTTCATGTTCGCAGCCTCAACTATTTTATATTTACCAGTGCTATAAAGGTACTTTAAAATATTTTTTTTGTTTTTCCCAAACCCAGTAAAGGCTTTGCAAAAATTAGAATGTATAAGTATGGTTTTCTTTCTCATTATTTAATTTTTTTTACCCTATACTCAAAGATGGACTCTAAAACAAATTTGAAATACTGACTTAAAGAATAAGCCTCTGACATTTCTATTCCCATGCCAAATTTATTAGATGAATTTCTAGTAACTGTAAAAGAAAAAGCCTTCGTTCCATCCTTTTTTGAATACGGGCTTAATGATATGCCTGTTGAGTTATCATCAAAGCTATGGAAAGCTCCGAATTTTTCGTACTTGTCTATCGCATAAATGAAACCGCCAATTTCAAATTCATTAAACTTTACTATAGCTGATTTGTCTGGGTTTTTAGAGTTGCTAGAAAAAGAGCCGCTCCTTTTCTTTGGGTCCCATGAGGCTTGTTTTACGGCAGTCATGTATAAACACGGTTCTTCGTTTTTGCCCTGAGTTCCAATTCTAAACCCGAAAGCCGTCCCTGTGTTTTGAGAGTTTGGTTTGTAAAGCTGTATCATATATGAAATTATAGTATAAACAGATTAACGTTTTTCAATTTTTGTTTTAATTAAAACCTTTGGCTGAGCTTTCGTATATATTATTTATCTTATTACTTAAAGACTCGAAGCATGGTAGTTGATCAAACGCCCATTTTGAACATTCATAATTAGACATCAATAAAACAACCTTGTCTTGTCTAGAGTTAAGGTAAAGGCATTGTTCTATGATTAAATTTGTAATCAAGTCGTAAAGAAACAAACTAGAAGCTACCTTCAGGCATTCTCTTATCTCATCTTTTTCTTTCTCGTAATCTAATGAATAAAAAAGACAGTATTCCTTAGCTACTCTATTAAAGTAAACTCTGTCTAACTTAAAATTTAAAGCGAAAAAACAAAGATCAAAGAACCTATTGCCCATGAAACAACGACTAAAATCAAAAAATTTAAATAAGGATTTTGCAGAGGTTGTATTACTTGGGTTTATGTTCCCATGACAAAAAAAATCACTTTTAAAAATAGGAGATTGAACTAAAGAATAAAAGTCTTTTTTAATTGGTTCTATTAAACTGTCTAAGGTTTCTTTCGGATAAACGCTAGCTATCTTATCTCTTACCACTTCAGAATCCCTGATTGCTGTTAGGTTTGAAAAAATATTTTCAGCGTAATCATTAATAGACCAGCTAGATGACGAACTACCAAGAAAGGATAAACAGCCAAAAAGAATTCTGGAATTAGAAACAGCAAAAGATAACCCTAGATCATGGATATCAAAACCTACATCGTGTTCGTGGATTAAAAACCTAATATCGTCTCCCACTTTTACAACCCCGCATCCTAAAAGTTCTGGAATTAAACCTTTTTCTTTATTGTTTTTTAGGAATTCTGATTCGTTAATTAAGAATTGATTGTCAGATTCAAAAGAAATTTTTAACATTAAATGTTTTTTCTTGTCAGTTTCTATTAAAAATGAATCATGATTTATGCCGTTGTCATAAGGCTTTATAGATGAAATCTGTAACTCTATACCTGCTTTTTTGAAAATTTCAACACATATAAGGAAAAACAAGTGATCCTTGTCTGTTATGACAGGCTCAAATTCAGAGAAGAAAGCGTTGTTCTTGTAGAATTCTTTATTAAGCATACATATATGTTATAATGTTTTTGTTTTATTTTTCAATAAAAAACGCCACCCTCAAACACAAGAAAGGGTGGCGTCTTTAGGTTTATTGATAAAGATTAGTTAACAGGAACCGATTTTTTGAGAGCCAAGCTTAAACCCATAAAGGCTAGATTTTGCCAGTTTGCGCTTGTCTTTTGCATTACGATCATAAACAGTTACATACTGAGGACTTTCTGAAACGAACTGTGCGTTAAGAGCCTCTCCAGCTTTCGTATAAAGACCGAAGAAACGACCTTTACTTGACATGATTGCTTTTACGATATTATTTTGTTTTGTTTTACTCATATGTTTGTATATTAGCACACCTTTATATTGTTGTCAACGTTTTTTATTGATATTTCTGAGTTTTTTGTTTTGGATATCACAAATTTAGATATAGGAACTTGAACTTCTTCTCTTATAAAGTTCTTTATGTCTCTAGCATGAAGCTTTTGTGATTTAATTTTATTAAAAATCAGGTTAACGATAGCCTTGTTAAATTTGAAGTTTATGTTTTTGTTTTCTGTGAGTTTGGTTTTAATGTTGGTTAGTTCTTGATGAATTATTCTTTTGAATTCTTTATCTCCTAAATCCTGAAAAACAAAAACATCATTGATTCTAGCTAAGAGTTCTGGCTTTAGTTTGTTTTTAACCGAGCCTTTGTAGGAGGAGTCTTTGTCAATCTCTTCTTGAATAAAGCCCATGCTTTTCTTTTTTGTATTTTCGTGACCTATGTTACTAGTCATTATGACAACTGTTTTAGAAAAACTTGTCTTGTTATGTTTATTGTCCTCCACATAACCCTCATCAAGAAGGTGAAGTAGTATATTAAGTATTTGTGGGTCAGCTTTTTCTACTTCATCAAAAAGAACAACACAGTTTGGGTTTTCCTTTACAAACTTAGTTAGCATCCCGCCTTCTTCGTAACCAACATAGCCAGCGTTAGATCCTATAAGCTTACTTATGCCAGTCCTATCTTGCAACTCACTCATATTTATCTGAAGCATGGCTTTTTCGTTTCCAAAAAAATGTTTAGCTATTTTTTTTGCCGTATATGTTTTACCCACGCTTGTTGGTCCAACAAAAAACATACTGGCAAGAGGTTTGTTTTCGTCTGTCAACCCAGCTTTGGCACAAGATAATGAATCGTTTATTTTGTTTAATATTTTATCCTGACCAAAAACTTCTTTTGATATTCTATCAAGAAAAGAACTAAATCCACTACAAGAATTGCCGACTTGATCAACCGATACTCCTCCGTGCTCAGCAATGATTTCTGAAACGTCTTGTTTTTTAACGTTAATTGATTTTTTGCTGTCAGGCTTTGAACTTTTATCGAGACTGCCGATTAAATCCTTAAACTTGTTTTTAAGTTCTTCTTCTTCCAAATTCCCATCTGCTAAAGCTGTTATTAAAGAACTGTGTGATTTTAATATATCTCCAGTAGGTTTTAAATTTTTTATTTTTATCCTCGAACCAACTTGGTCTAAGACGTCAAAGGCTTTATCTGGGAATTTTTTATGGCTTATTAATACATCAGATGAATCAACTATAAAATTAATAATTGATTTGCTGAATTTTACATTATGAAATTTTTCATATTTACTTTTGCAGCTATTAAGTATTTTTTTTGTTTGTTGTTTAGACGGCTCTTCAACTTTAATGTTAAAAAACCTTCTTTTCATTGCACTGTCCTTATTGAATATTTTTTCATATTCATGAGAAGTTGTTGATCCTATGCACTTTATTTCACCCCTAGCCAAAAGAGGTTTTAACATATTGACCGCATCAAGACCTCCTTCTTGGTTGCCTCCTGCGCCAAATAAGGTGTGCATTTCGTCAAAGAATAAAACTATTTGAGGGTTTTTCTTAGCTATGTCAAGCAATGACTTAAATCTTTGTTCAAATTGACCTCTATATTGAGTTCCTGCAATTATTGAACCTAGATCAACGCTAAGTATTTCCATCCCCAATAGATTAGAAGGAACATTAAACTCGCATATTCTAGATGCTAAAGCTTCCACTATAGATGTCTTACCAACGCCAGCATCACCAGTTAAAACAGCATTGCACTTATTTTTTTTGGATATCGTCTCTATTAACAGATCAACCTCTGAATCCCTACCATAAACATCAGGTAATTTGCCTGAGTAATGAAGCTCGTTTAAGCTTGTAACAAAATCTGGAAGAGAAAATGAAGGTAATGATACATCATCACTAACATTAGGTTCTTCGCCACCTTCTATGTTGTAGAACATAGAGTCTAGGTTTTCATCTATAAATTCAGGAAAATCAAATGAATCTTCGTCTTCACCTTTTATAAATAGGTCGAGTTCATTCTTAAGCATCTCGAAATCAATAATGCATTCATCAAAATAATCGAAAACATAAGGAGATTTGTTTATAAGGCCTAAAATAATATGTTCTACGCCTATGTAGTATTGCTCCAGATTATTAGAGACATCATTAGCCTCTTTAACTGCTTGCGCAACCTCTTTATGCCAGGGATCTGAGTTAGAATTAGCAAAAAACTTGTCCTTGTTTTCTTTTTTAGATTGTTTTATGACCTTTAAAACATCCTCCTCAGAAATTGCAACGCCATTTTTCAATAGAAAAGATTTAAATTGACTATTGCCGTTTCTTATACATCCATATAAGACATGAAGATTGTTTACATTTTTATGTCCAAGCTTCTTAGATAGAAGGTAAGCCTCTTTATAAACTTTTTTAGCTCTTGGAGTTAGGTTGAAATCTTTAAATATCACAAATTTGTTTACACTCATTTTAGTTCGGAAAGTTTCATATAAATTTTTTCGTTTATTGGATTGATTACATCTAGAAACAATATGTCATCACCAACTGATCCGACGACAACAATAACATCGCCTTTTTTCGGAAGTTTTTTGCCAGAATTAAGGTAGTCCGTAAGCCTATCCTGCCTATTAGAGTCAAGCATTAACCCACAAACAGAGCCAAGCTCATCGTGCATCTCTATTCTTGCATATTTATTGCCGTTTCTGCTCGTTCTTTTGATTATATCATCAACAGTACCAACAAATTTTACTGTTTGACCTTTGCTGAAATTTCTAATTTCCTCAGAATTGTCAAACATAGAAGCATCTCCAGCTGAGAATATTTCTCTTACATTGTAAGAATAACTGTATCCTAGCAATTTGCTTTCAAAAAACCAGTTGGCATATTTTACATGACTCATGTTTTGTTCGTAAATGTTTTTATACGGCTGATACTTCTTCTTGAATGTGTTGAACCTTTTATCCGCAAACAAAACTCTTCCATCGTCAGCTGTTAATGTTTCGCTTCTGAAATACTGTATGGTATTTAATACATCATAATCAAAGCGATCCCCAAGCTCTATTATATTCCTTTTTTCCCTATCGGTAAGTATATTAAATGTTTGAGCTTCAAGAACAAGTCTACAACGATCATAAGATTTGTTTTTGTCAAAAATTGAATCTTGGACTTTATTAGAAAAGGAATCAAGTATACCAGCTTGAATAAATCCAGACATAGTACCAATGTTAACACCGCATTCTTTTGCTGCTAAAAAGATGTCATACTTATTATCAAACTTGTTTTCTCTAAACTCTATAAGAGATTCCATGACTTTACCAGAAACACCTTTAATAGAATTAAGACCATAACGTATGTTATCTCCATCAATTTTAAAATCAAAATCAGAAAGATTGAGATCTGGTGGTAATAATTTTATATTGAAATACGAAAGCTCTTGTGATATTTTAGCTATCTCTTCATGAGGCGCTGGCTCAAACCTTGACATTTTAAGCAAGGCTAAGAAAAATTCTTTTGGATGGTTGAATTTTAAGTAAACAGTTATGGCAGCTAGGTATGCGTAAGATATACTATGAGACTTATTAAATGAATAGTTAGCAGAATCCTCTGCGACTTTCCACAAAACATCACCAATAACTGGGTCAAGCTTTCTTTCTTTAATTTTGTCTTCAATCTTAGCTTTCCAAGCTGGCATATCTTCCACTTTTTTCTTGCCAACAATACGTCTTAACTGCTCTGACTCGTCCAAACTAAATCCAACCTTAACAGCCATCTTCATCAACTGCTCTTGGTAAAGAGGAATGCCTCCAGTATAGCTAAGTATATCGTCAAAGAACTCATGCACACAATTGAACTCGCCAGTCCTCACATAATCAGCATACATGTCCTTAAAGTCTAAGGCTCCAGGTCTGGCTATAGCTACGACAGCGGAGAGTTGCTCTAGATTTCTTGGAGCAACTTGTTTGCAAACCTTGAAGTTTGTTTCAGCTTCAATCTGGAATAAGCCCTTAGGTTGTTGAAGGCAAGCCAAGGCAGCATAGATGCTTTCGTGTCCAGGATCAATCTCAGAGGCTTTAATGCCAATTTGGCTACATGTGTCATGGACGACTGAAAGAGTCCTTAAACCGAGTATATCAAACTTAACGCTAAGGCTAGCTACATCATCCATGTCGTAACCAGAAATTAAAGCTCCGTCGTTTGTTTTCTGAAGCGGCATTATGTCTTCCTGATTATAATAACTAATAGAAATTCCAGAAGGGTGAACTCCCGTATTCTTAATAAGTCCTTCTAGTTTTTTTGCTATTTTGTAAGATTTCTTATCCTTGTCAGCAAATTTTCTGAAAGACTCGCTCTCTTCATATGCAACATCTAGTTTTGCTACCTTACCAAAGTGCTTTGGTATAGTATCACTGATTTGATTTACATCCATTTCAGATAGTTCGCCAACAATCTTACCGCACTCTTTCATACAAAGCTTAGAGCTTAGTGTGTTAAGTGTTAAAATTTTGGAGGTTTTGCCTTCGTATTTATCTTCAATATACTTAATGACTTCAGCCCTGCGATCATAAGAAATATCGTTATCAATATCAGCTAATAAGGAACCATCAAGAAGAATCTCTCCATTATGCTCAATTTTTCTTGCTCTGCTTTTAGATACGAATCTTTCAAAAAATAGCTCATATTTAATTGGGTCAATGTTTGTTACGCCAAGAAGAAAAAGGACCAAGCTGCCAGCCGCACTTCCCCTGCCAGCACCAGTTGGAATGCCGCTTCTTTTGCAGTAGTCCATGATGTCCCAGTTAAGTAATATATAATCTACAAAACCAAGGTCGTCCAATATATCAATTTCCATTTGAACTCTATCATAGTAATCTTTCCTGTTTTTAGCTTCCGTAAGAGACTTATCTCTAAGACCTTTTCTGCATAGTTGCTTTAAAATTTCCAAACTGGAACTGCCGTGTTTTAAGCCAAGTGACTCTAGCGTGTCATCTGGAACACTAATCTCTGGCAACTTAACGCCTACTGGGAATGGGTTTTTATATCTCATAGTTCAATGTCATAAAGTTGTTTGTGAAATATCTCAAAGTTCATTTCGATATCGTAAAGAGCATCATGCAATCTTTTAGGGTCAAAGTCAATCTCATATTTCTTAAGAAGTGTTAATTGAGATGTTTTTAACCCTCTTTCCCTGTGATTAAGCCACCTATACTGCCAGTATATGAAATCTTTTTTGTCAACAGGGGACTCTTTAACTATTGCTGTCGCTATAGCTTTTGTATCAATAATTCTGTTGATGTAATCTTGGTGCAAAGGCTCCCCAATAAGCTTTCTCCAAACATCAATCATATAAACATCAAAACCCAAAAGATTTTGTCCTACTATTTTATAAGAGTCGTCATATAAATACTTTGAAAATTCATCCCAAACCTTCTTGGGGTCTTCTGCATTCTTCTCGTAGTAAGACTGGCTAAACCCTGTGATCCTCGCCGCGTCTTTGGATACGTTTAGATCGTCCCATTTAATTAGCTTGTCATATTTTTTGATTATCTTGTTACCTTCGGCAACAATCCAAGCAGCTTGCCAAGGTTTTGACTTAACCAAATTCAAACCTTCAGTCTCTGTATCAAAAATTATGTATTTTTGTTTTCTGTTATATCGTAATAAGTCGTTGTTCATTACTTAGTGTTTTCTATATAGGATTCAAAACAAAACTCGTCACTAGAGAAGTGATTCAAGTTGGGGCATGATAATGTAGCTTGCCTACCAAAGCTTCGATTGCAAAGAATCTTGTATGTCTGAAGAGCTTCTACATCTTCTTTGTTCTTGTAGTATATAGACTTAACATTACTAATCTCATAACAGTCTTGCGCATACTCTAGGACTTTTTGACAAATGAGGCGATCATAAGGTAAGTTATTATTCTCAACCCAAAACCTAGGATTCAAACCATCAAGTTCAGGTATGCAGTTCTTAAGAAATAGATTGTTTTGGTGGATAAAGCTATCATAAAAAGGAACAACAAAGCATAAAGAATCTTTGTCCCAGAAAGATTTGAGTTCCTCGTAAGTGATGCGACCATCGTTATCAACAAAAGCTTTGGAATATATCTTATTCATAAGCTTACATCCGTTATCGTCTAATGCAAATATAACAGCTTTATGATCTGAGTCTTTGCTGTCGATGTCATTACACATCGTAATTCTTAATCCATATGTTAGATCTATATTGTTTTTAACACAGGCGTTAAAGGCCTTCATGAAGCTTGTCAGATTGTCCTCAACAAGAGTCAAGGATTTGAAGTTTTTATCCTTACATATCTGAATAATACTATCAATAGTTAATATGCTTTTTCCTGTTGAGTACGTCGACTTGAAAATAGGTTTCATCACAACCCCATATTAACACACATACATCTTCTGTCAAGAGGAATGTGCAGGACAACCTGCGTAATATTTCATTTCATACGAACCCCCTTTTGGGACCATATCTTCAGAAAACTCATCGTCAAAACAAGACTTTACGAAGTTTCCATTCTCGTCGGTTATGTTATAATAAAAGAAATCAAATTTCATGCCACAATGCCACATAGGAGTACCATCTTTCTTGAGTTGACCTTTCTCCTTCGCAAAACCACAAAGAAGTTTGCAACTAAAAGAACCGTCGCTAGGGAACCCTTTATATGCCGCCATGTTTTTTGTTGCAGATTCTTCTGTGAAATTATCTAGGTAATTTTGTATTTCGGTAAGATGATGCTCAAAACCATGCAAGTCATGCTCGTCTAAAGGCTCCATTCTTACTATACCGCTTTTCTTAACATCTGGTATTAGATCAAACTTTAAAAACAAAAACTCACTTTGTTTGTTTTCGTATTCTGGAAACAAATGTTTTACAGCAAGGCTATACATAAGATCCTGCATGTTATCCTCTGCATCCTTACCCTTAAAGGTTTCCTTACTTGTTTTGAAGTCTCTGATTAAGGCATATTTTTTATCTTTATAAAGAAATAATTTATCTATAAAGCCTCTTATTTTATACTTTACGGTTCCATCGTTAACGACAATATGGAAGTCTTTTTCCGAATGTTCTTCAGTAGGTTCTTGATCTGTGTCACCAAAAAAATCATACATGAGACCATTAAGAGTCATCTCCTTCATCATCTTGACATTATCATCGTCATCTATACCCTCTCTTACTGCGTGTTTCATAACAAGCCTCTCTATAGAGGGGACACTGAAAATATCAAGTGTTCTGATTATTTCATCAAAGTATTTTTTTCTTTTCGGTTCTCCTAATAACTCGAAAATTAAATGGCAAATAGAACCTCTTCTAGCTCCGTCGTTACTTCTGTCTGGTAACTTGAGTTTATATTTAGACCAATAAAGCCAAGAACAACTTTCCGCCGTCTTTATTCTGCTTGCTGATAAGGTTGTTTGTGGTTCACTCATTGATTTTACTCGCTTTCTTTACGTGGCTTTTAGAAAATTTCTTTTCATTCTTAATAACAAAATCACTTATAAACTTACGTTGCTCTTTTGTTTTATAGGAATGGGTAGACCAGTCACTTAAGTCTTCGCCACTTTCGTGAGCTTCACCAAGATCATTGCTGCCTTTTGGCGGAATTTTAATTGAAAGGGTATCCAAGTCAAAATAACTACTTAATTTTATGTAATTTTTAATCGAAGCTATTAAACCCCTGTTTTCTTCGGAATTGAAGTCGTTGTTGCCAGCAATGATAATTTTATCCAAACTCTTTCCAGATAGATATGAAATTATAGATGTACTTACAGAAAGGCCAAAAATGACAAGTACGTTCTTTATGCCGTGTTCATAAAGAGCCATTGCATCACCTATACTTTCGACAAGAAAAACCTTCCTCTCATTTGTTATTGTTTCATCTACGGTTTCCTTGTTAGGTAAGTAGGCTGGGTAAACCCAATTGTTTTTTTTGCCGATATGCTTCCATTTAGCAAAATTATTATCATCAACTCTCCTTCCAGAGAAACCTATTATTTGTGAGGAATCATTGTAAATAGGAAAAACCATTCTTCGATACATGTTACCTCCACCAGCAAGGCCGACATGGAAGGCTTTTTGTGTTTCATCGGATATCTTTCTTTTTTTATAGAAATTGTAATTAGGGAATAGTTTATCTAAAATAGATTTGTCGTAAGTTTTTTCCATTTCTATTAAGCTTTTAGTTTTATAATCAAAAGAAGAATCTTGTTTTTTATCAATTAACTTTAAGGTTTCTTTGAGTTTTTTAGGTTGGCCCTCTAATGTTAATTTAACTAACGCTTCGAAGGGTTTTGATTTTGAGTCTTCAACATAGTCATTCCAGACTCCTGTGTTTTTATATATCTGTAGTGCTGTTGCATTATTGCCATTTCTATAAAGAGCGCTAGTTCTCCAGTGATTTCCGTTGTCAACAAGTTTGTAGCCAAGGTTTTCTAGTATATCTTTTATCATAATGAAAAACTATACAAATTCTGGAACGTCTCCTGGCTCGGAAGATTCAATCTCAGCATCTCCATCTAGGTTTCTAGCTATATCTCTAAGGTCTCCGCACTCGGTAATTTTAAAGTTTCTCATCTCTAGATTCACTGCGTTTTTCCTAAGAGTATCGCCAAGAAGAACAGGTTCTAATGCACCAGCAACATCTTCTCCTAAGTGTCTAGCTTTAACATTTGTTAGTTTATGAGTTCCAAACTGTCTGCCTTCTATTTCAATTTCATCTGCTGTTTTATTTCTGAGAATAAACATATGAGAGCAGAACTGAATAATTCTATCCGATAGAGAAACAACACTTTCGTCATCGACAACGTTTTGTGCCGTCCTGTTTGTTGTGATGCCGTATCTATTAGATTGAACAGATGTGATCATTGGTATAATTGGTTCTCCATCATGAAGAATTTCTTTTTGAATACACTTTTTAAACTTGTCTACCATTTCTCCAACAATCTGCCATTCGTTTTTGTTGACGTTAGATTCGCTTGTGGTTTTAATGTAGTCAAAAGAGAATAACATGGGGTTACCCCTACCAACCTTAGATAAGTATGTCCTTTTTAATGTGTTAACCATGGAGTCAACATCCATACCTCCTACATTATAATAGTAAAACTTAAGAGGCTTTATTATTTCCCAAGTTTCCCTGACTTTCCTTACTACGTCTTCGCCAGCGTGTCTCCATTTGCCACTTTCTAATAAGTGCATAGGAACTCCAGATAGTGAAGAACACTGTCTAAAAATAAGCTCTTCCTTACTCATTTCTCCATTATCAAAATGTAAAACAGGAACATCATATTTAGCACTAACACACGTAGCATAATGCATACAAAATTGGGTTTTACCAACGCCTGATCTAGCTACAATAACAGTTATGTTTCCAGGCCTAAGAAGGGAGCCATACATTTCGTTGACCTTTTTATGTGGACCCATCATCCCGAAGTCGGTTACTGGGTTATTACCTCGATCTTCGATAAGGTCTTCCATATCATCATAAATATTGACTGGCGAGTCTTCTCCTGTTTCGTAAAGATTTATTTTAGAATTATATATGTGATCGGCTTTTTCTATAATCTCATGATAGGTAGTTTCTGGAGAGACTTTCTTCATCTCCATCGCTACACTTTGAGACGCCTTGAAAATCCCTCTTCTAACTGAAACTTTTTTCAGTTCTCTGGCAGTCTTGAGTAAGTTGCCTTTAGGTACTTTCCTTAAAGCTAAGGATTTAACATAGTCAGATGGATTTAAATTATCTTCAAAAGATAATCCTATGCTTGAAATTCTCTGGCCAATAATAACCTCATCTATTTCGTCTCCAGTTTGAAGAGCCTGTTTGATGATTGTGAATATGGTTTTATGTAAGTTGCTGTCTTCTGAATAGAAGTCATCACTGTCAATAAAATTAGACACCTCTGCGAACATATCTGGCTCCTTAATTAAGGCAGCAAGCATTTGTTTTTCTAGCTCTAAGTTATAAATCATTTTGTTGTGTTTTTATCGGACTGTTTCAAGTATAGTTCCATTGTTTTTCTTAAACCCATTTCAACAACGGAAGATTCAGACTTATTGATAATAACTGAGTTTCCTTTTTCATTGCAATGTATAATTAAAAAACCTTTATACTTATCAGCGCTTCCAGTTAGCTCGTATAGTTTTTCTAAAAAGTTTTCTGGTATACAGAATTCTATGTTTTCTTCGTCGATCATAAATCTATATCTTGGTCACTAAAAAGGGATGCGTTTATCTCATCCTTCGTGTAAACCTCTACCATCTTTATACCATTCAATTCGCAGAAGTCAAGCTTCTTCTGGTCTCTTTTTAATTGATCTAGATATTTTAGCCTGGTTTTATGGAAATGCTTTACATAGCGAATGTGTTGATCGCCTTGTACTTCCACTGCTATCATTCTATTAGCATTGTAAAAGTCCAAGGATAATCTTGTACCAACAATTCTAAATTCTTCAAAGACAATATCGTTAATCCAATAGTCTTTTAAGAACTTTTTAACGTTATTCTGAAACTTGCTTCTGCTTTTACCTTCCCAATCAATTAAATATTTTTTTGCATTTTTTAAGTTTCTTTGTCTACCTAGAGGATCTAGGAACTTCATGATAACTCGGATATTGCATTTTTGAAATATTTAATAAGGAAGTCAGAAAGATTTTTATCATCTTCGATTAGCTTAAACAGGTTGTTCTCTCCTTGTATTTTATCTGGAAATACAAGTTCATTTTCAACTAGTAGTTCTTTGAAGTCTTCGGTAGCAGATATCCAAGCTCCCCCCTTTTTAAGAAACTCCCAAGCATACATTAAATCAATAATCTCTTTTTCAATCCATATAGAATTACCACCCTTCCGACCATACCTCAAAGGATATGTTATTCTAGAATTTGTTTTTTCGTTGGGAGATTTTTTGACCGTAACAACAGCAAAGTGCCCAATGGCTGGGTTTTTTTGCATGTCCATTTTTTTAATAGAAGGGTTTTGGAGTATGAGATCTTTATTAAATCTTGGCTCAAATTCAATGATCCAATTTGCAAAGTGAAGTAGCGCATTACCTCCTGTAGCACTGGTTTGCCTGATCGGAGCTTTTGTATAAGGATCTAGTTTGATATCCGCTCTTACTTGCGAAATGAATATAGCCATATGACCTCTCTTTGCTAGGGCTATAGACATTTTTTTCATGAACGTACCCGCAATTACTGCCCCGCCAGCAATCTTAGAGGAGTCTTCAAACCCTTTATCCATATCGTTTTTTGGTATAAGGCCGTCTACAGAGTCTAGAACAAAACAATACTTAGTATCGTTCTCGTTATCAGCCACAAGCTGCCTCATTAAATCTACTGCAGTTTCATAAATGTTCGATTCAAAAACAAAACATGTCCCATCTACCCAATCTTTAGCATTAAAAACAAACTTGAGTCCAGACCTCTCCCTCATTTCACTGGAGAGTCTGCCTTCGGCTTTGATGTAAACACCTTTAGACCTTGGTATTGTGGTTAAAAAGTTCTTTACGACCTCTAACGCTTCAGAGGTTTTACCTCCTTCGTTCATTCCGCAGAAACGGTGTAGACCTGGGCCGAAGCCTCCTCCTAATTGAAGGTCAAACTGCAATGAGCCACTTGAGACTTTGTAGTCAATTTCTTCTTCGAAGTTATAATGGTCGTCTTTATTTGCCTTAAGAAACCTATCTAGTAGGTTGATGGAATTGTTTTCTTCTTTACTCATTTAAAAAATCTTTTGTTGTTTTCTTTTTTTTGTTTACTTTTTTGTCTTCTCCTGACTTTTCTCCAATATTATAATACGGATATTTATCTTTGTCAACCTTATAATTAAAGGCCCTCCACTTCATGTCCATTTTTTCCTTCACTTTATCATGCAGGAAGTAACCTAATGATTTGAACTTTTTACCAAAGTTTACTATTGATAAAAACTCTAAAGAATATTTATCGGAGAGGTCATTTAATATCTTCATCTCCCTCATAAAAAAAAGCTTTTTATTGTCAGGCGGTTTTTCAACAAGACGAAATAAGACTTCCCTCTTGTTTATTTTCTTTTTAACCTCTTTCTTTTTCTTGGGTTTTTTGACGGTATTCTTTTTAGCCTTAATTGGAAATACATAACCGCAGTTACATATTGCTTTCCTGATACCTAGCTCTAAAGAGCATTCTGGACATGTTTTTTTACCTCTAGGCATAAGCCCATATTATCAGAGGCTGATGTCATTGTCAACCATCTTTTTTACAAGGCCGTAAAAATCAGTCTTTCTTTTCCAACCTAATTCTTTTTCCGCTAGACTAGGATCGCCAAGAAGAAGGGAAACTTCTGCTGGTCTATAATGCTTCGGATTGATTTGAACGAGTAATTGATCTCCGTGGTAGTATTTGGATTGTGAGTGTTCTCCAACCCAATAACATTGATCGGAACCAAAACCAGCAAAACCAAATGCAGCCTCAACAAATTCACGAACAGTATATGTTTCGCCAGAAGCTAAAACATATTCCTTTGGAAGCTCTAAGTCTTGATTTAACATTAACCAAATGCCGTGGACAAAATCTTCAGCGTCAGACCAGTCTCTTTTGGCTTCTAAATTACCAAGCTCAAGCGGAACTGGTGTTTTACCCTCTCTAATTTCTTTAACAATTCTAGCGACACCTTTAGTCACCTTACGGGTTAGGAATTCTTCGCCCCTTCTTGTTCCTTCATGGTTAAACAACCATCCTTGTATAGCATAAAGACGATAAGAATCTCGCCAAACTTTAACCAGATGTCTTGCTGCTGCTTTAGATGCTCCGTAAGGGCTTCTGGGGCGCAGTGGATGCGTCTCGTCCTGTGGGGCAGTAACTACGTCCCCAAACTCTTCGGACGATCCAGCGTTGTAGTAATGGCAATCTGGACAGTGCTTGCGAATAGCCTCAAGTTGATAAAGAACAGCCATGCAATTTGTTTTCATGTGGTTTTCTGGCATATCCCAACTAACCCCCACAAATGAATTGGCTGCAAAATTAATAAAGTAATCTGGTTTTTCTTCAGCTATAACACAATCCACGTTTGACTGGTCCGTAATATCAAGATCAATTAACTTGAATTTTGGGTTGTCAGACAGGTGTTTTATGTTGTCATGGTTTTTTACTGAAAGTCGGCGTACGCCAGCAATAATATCAATGTCGGTATTTTCCAACAAATAATCTACCATATGACTACCGTCTTGGCCTGTGACTCCCGTGATAATAACCTTCTTCATGTCGCATTATAGTATGAAATTAGACGTTCATTTCAATCCAATCTTTAATATTTATCGAGGGCTCCCATTTTAATAATTTTTTAGCTTTATTGTTGCACGATAAACTAGCTTTTGGCTCTTTCCTTTTTTCAATGTATTCTATATTGCCTCCGACTGATTTAGCTATTTCGTTAACCGATGTTGCTTTATTCGTTCCTATATTTAGACATTCACCGCCACCAACATTTTCTGATATCATAGCTAATACATTAGCAGAAGCTATATCACCTACATATACAAAATCTCTAGTTTGTTCTCCATTGCCAACTATTGTTAATGGTTTTCTTTCTTTCTTTTGATTTAGAAACAAACCAACCACGGAGCAGTAAGATCCCTCTGTGGGTTGACGTTCTCCAAAAACATTAAAATATCTAAGATTTACTGTTTCTATATTGTAGATTCTACTGAACAGTTTACAATACTCTTCTCCTATAAGCTTTTGCAAACCATATGGGCTTATGGGCTCTGTTTTTTGGTGTTCTTTAATTGGCATAAACTCACAATCTCCATAGACTGCGGAGGAGGAACTGTTAACAATTCTTTTTACTCCTGCTTCTTTTGCCCAGTTTAAAATATTTAAAGTTGAGTCAACGTTTTGTTTGTTGTATTCTAAAGGTTGTTCTATCGACTCTTGGACTTTTGTAGACGCTGCTAAGTGAAAAACACCATCACAATCAATAAGCTGATTTAGAACTATGTCTTTATTTTTTGAAACAGAAATATCTACCTCTAAAAAGTGTGCTGCTGAATTAATGTTTTCCCTTTTTCCTGTTGATAGATTGTCAACAATAACAACTTCATGCCCTTCTGTTATAAGAATATCTGTTAATCGACTGCCTATAAAGCCAGCCCCTCCAGTAATTAAAAATTTCATTTTGTTTTTAGATCTGTATCCAGTCTTTCATTTTAATGTCTGAATCATTAGTGTTGTTACCGAACCAGCTTTTAGGACATACCACAATCTTTTCTGGGTTTTCGTTTAGATAAACTCCCCACCAACTAAAACTACTGTTGGCTATTATATTGTTTTCACACAAACTCATATACTTAAGGTCTTCAATGTTGGAATTGCCCTCCATAAATACTTGATTTTTAAAGTTAAGATTTTTTTTGCACCACTCTATATCATCAGAAAAAACAAATACGTTACCTTTTGGGGCTAATATCTCAAGGGCTTTTTCGTAATAATCTAAGGTTTGGTGAGTGTGAAAATCTTTAAGGTTTAAATAGTCTCCTCTTCTTATATGTATAGAACATGAATCTTTGAAATCAAAATCATCGAGTTTTGGAAATTTAAACGAATCAACAACCTCATCCTTAACTTTATTAAAAAATGACTCGGACTGCCAATATCCATTTAGGTAATAATTTTCATCCTTTTCAAATTTTATGTTTGAGTAGTGGAAATTATCAAGAACCATTTGTATTCTCTTGGATGAAAAATCATGAAAAACTTCTTTTGTGGCTAGTGGTATTTCTTTGTTGATTATTTTTGGTAGTTCATAATCACGAATAGAGACTGGAGACATTATATTTTGATTATCAAAAAAAGATGTGTCAAAATAAACATCATGTTCTTTTGATAGTGCGTATCCATAAGCCCACTGAAAAAGTTGATTGCATAAGCCTCCTTGTATTTTAATAATTATCATGATATATTTGTTGCTGCCCAGGAACTATCGGAGTAAATTTTGATGTTTTCTTTACCAAAAGATTCGTTAACTGCTTCAATCACGCCAACTTCAGAGTGGTAATCATGACCACATATTACCCCGTGTTTTTTTATGATCTTTTTACAATTTTCTATATGGCTTTTTACTGAAGAATAATCATGTGGTCCGTCTATATATATTAAATCATATTTGTTCGTGTTTTTTTTAAAAAATAAATCGAAGTCCAAATGGTAAAATTTTATATTGGAAGAATCATTCAAAAGTGATTTGAACTTTTTTGTTAAGTTGATGTCAACAGCTGTAACTTCATTGGTATACTCGCAAAACAATCTTGTGCTGACCCCGTCATTACAACCCAACTCTAATACATGACTTTCCTTAGACAAGAAATCTTCACATAGGTCCCGAAGACCGAATAAATAATTCACATCATATCCATCAACCCGATAAGCACCAAAGCCAGTCATTCTTTCTGTATCTAGCTTCATTTTTTGAATACAATTAGGTTTTTTAGATGCATGCATTGTGGAGAGAGCTTTTTATAGTGCTTCGTCATTTCAGGAGAAAAATAAAACCCAATCTTTTCAATTTTTTCGATCCAATATTCAGAGTTTTGACAGTTAACATGATGATAGCCTTCTTGTCCAATGTTTGCGTGTGTCATGAATATAAAATCGCATTTAGAAAAGCTATCTAAAAAGTTTTGACAGTATTTTTCATCTACATGTTCAACAAATTCACAACACCAAGCCGCGTCAAATTTATCAATAGGCACAAAGGGGCCTTCTGTATAATCATGTAGGACTAAATCGTCTTTAACTGGAGAGTTATTGTATGCTATTTCCCCTCCTTCGACGCCAACACACTTTATTCCTTTGTCTAAAAAATATTTTGTGGAATGGCCTTCTCCACAACCTATATCTAAAACAGACTTAATACCAGCACCAATCATTTCGTCCCAAACTTCGATAGCGTAACTATTAGGATCTCCATGATCTGTTATATTTACAATATAACCACCTAGGTGTGTTTTTTTTTCTTTCCCGTATGCCATTATTTTATATGTTTCTTCTGAAAAAATTAATTAATCCCAGTGACTTATTTTGATTTGCTAGGTACCAACTATCTTTACCTAAGCCATGTTTATAATGTAAACCTTCCACAACTTCAACTTTAAATTTTTCTATGTATTTATAACACAACCAAACTGGGTAAGCCGAACATAAGCCGTAGGGGTTTATTAGGTTCGTTTCTTTTTCTATAGCTTTTAAATAGGTGTTTTTATTAAAAAAATAGTTGCCAGTATTTGCTAAAGCTTTATCTATAATAGCACAAAAATCATTTTTATCTAAAGATTTACCAGCATATTTACTAAAGTTTAAATATGGGCTCGAGCAAACAGCTATAGAAGGTAGGTAGAAGGTGTTGTTATCTTTTTGTTCTGGCAGGTTGTCTATATATGATTTGTCAATTTCATTATCAGAATCAATTAATGCCACCCAATCGTTGGAACATTTCTTTATTGATTCTACCTTATTTAAAAAAGCTCCTTTGTTTTCCTTGTTTCTAAAAAGCTTTATTTTTGTGTTGTTTATTGTTTCTATTTTATGCTCTAGTTTTTTAAAAATTAAATCTTCAGAGCAGTCGTCACAAATAACTATTTCTGATACCCTTGGATCATCAACAATGGAGATAAATGATTTAACAGTTCTTTCACACCTATTGAATGTTGTTATGCATATAGTTATCATATTTTTTTATAATTAAACATTAAGAAGTCTTCTTCGTATATATCGTATACCAAATCGTATAAATATCTAGTATAATATGTTTTAAAGTCTTCTCTTTTTGAACTATTTTTTTTGTGTAGTTTTTCGTATTTAATATCCAGCTCACAGTTTTCTGATATGTTTTCTGTTATTTTCTTAAAATCGGAATCTATGTTTTCAAATTTTCCTACAAAAATATCATCAGTTTTGAATAAGTCGTTTTGTAAAAAGATGTGTTGCGGTTGTATTCCTACGTTAAAATAATTACGATCTTGAAGATACTCGCTAATGTTATTGGTCGTATGTTTTTTTACATAACTTTTAATAAAATCTTCAAAACCATCGCAACTTAAAGCCATCGGTACTGACTCTCCAATCCAAAAATGAAACAGCGAAACAATTTTATCGTAAGGATTCCTTACAAAAGCCCAAGGTAAAAAACTCTTATTATTGTTGTTTGCAATTTCTTTTAAAGTGCGATGACCTGAACCACCTACGTAATACAATTGCTCCATTGATGACCCAGCATTTTTAGGTATATGTATGAATATGTTTTTGTATTTATTATTTACATTAGACATTTATAAAATTTTGCTTACGTCTTGTTCTTTTATATTAAAGTTACTTTTGTTGTGCAACCTATGGAAGCACAAGTATTCTGGTACATTGAAAAATTTATATTCACACCTGAGAAGCCTTAACCACAAATCATAATCTTCTATTCCTTCTATGTTTTCATTCCAGCCTCCAATTGAGTTTACGGCTGACTTCTTAAATATAGCGCTTTGATTGGCAATTTGATTTGAACCAGCAAGACTTCTTCTTTTGATTTCATTATGGCTAGACGATAAATTGGGACCTCCAATTAAAAATCCTTTTTCATCTATATAGTTTATAAATGATCCTACTACATCATAATCCGAGATATGTTTGATTTGTTTTTTTAGTTTTTCCTTTTCCCATACATCATCATCGTCTTGAATTGCACACCAATCGTATTGAGACTCTTTTATTAACTTGTTTAAGGTTTTGCCTTTACCTTTGTCGTCTCCATAATCAAACGTTTTTATTCTCGTATCTTTGTATTCTTTTATAATTTCTTTTGATGAATCTGTAGTTCCGTTAAAGCCTATCAGTAACTCCCAATCTTTAAAAGTCTGATTCAAAATAGAATCTATACTATTTCTGAGATATTTTTCTCCATTATATATTGCTAATAATATAGAAATCATTACGTTGTTAATGAGGTAACTTGAAATTTAAACAGTCTATTATCTTAGATTCGTTGTATTCTAAACCTACAAAGTCGAAAAGTTTTTTTAAGTTTTCGTTTTTATGGTCAGTGAATTCAGAATAATCTATTTCAAATATTCTATCTTTATCTAAATCCACCAAGTCTTTATATTCTTGCATAACCGATTCTAATTCGTCAGGTGACGATGGGTGATTTTTAGAAAAACCAGAACGGATGTAAGATTTTGAAAGTTCTTCTGGGTTTCTAGTATTGACTAAAAAATATACATTATCTGTTGAGTCTAATATGTTTTGAATCGCTTCCTTGTTTCTGTTAAACAGTTGTTTATAACCGCAGGTTTTATCTTTAGGTTTAAAATAGTTTAATAAAATTTGTTGTTTAGCTTCCTCCAAATATTCTAAGTTTTCGATCTTCCATTTTTCGCTTCTTAAGTCTCCCCTTTTGTAATAAGGGTGATTTAAATTTTCAACAACCCAATTGTTTTCAAAGCTTTTCTCAATAAACTTTCCGTGGTCGTTTAGAGCTTTCAGGGTATTTGATAAATCTTCTATTGGGTGAGTCTTAAACTCTCCGTAAAAAGAATTGTTTTCGGTACCAGTGTTTAGAAGTTTTACGAGAAGGGTAGATCCAGTCCTACCAGACGTTAGTATTATAAAATATTTTTGTTTCATCTTTTATGATCTTATTTCTTTGTGGTCTTTATCTAGAGCTATTAACCTAGGCTTAAATGGTGGGCGCAAAGACTCTCCGTAACAATATCCTGGGTCCAGTATTTTAGTGGGAGGATTGTTTATAAAGTATCTATTCAAATGACTCTCGTCGTGCCAGATTGCAGTTATTTTATTACTTTCATCTTCTTTTATATTTTCAGAACATGTTTCGCACATCTTTAAATATTCCTCACTAGATCCACCATTAAACCCGCCAGCAAAATATTGCATGTTTTCAAAAATTGATACATAAGCTGTTGAATTTGGATTCGTTTCTGGAGTACCTCTTCTTCCATAAAGACCTGGATGTTGAGTGGAAACTCTATCACTTATTACTTCGCTGCCGACAAAATCAACAAATCTCATGTCCGCATCGCAATAATATAAATAATCCATTTTAGATAATTCTTCTTTATGCAGGTTGAATATATTATATCTGCCAAGCGTCATCCAAGGCCAATCCTTATGTTTTGTTTCTACTATGTTAATTTTTCTTTCTGAAGAAATATCTATATCTTTATTGTTTGTAAATATAAAATATTCTACATTAGAATCTGTTAAAAAGAAATCATCAGCACTAGATATTAATTTATTTAAGAAATCAGTATATTTATTCGTAGCTATTATAAGCAAGCCTATTTTTGGTTTTTCTTTCATCTTGTTAAGAAATTTAAAAGCGTTACAAAATCTAGGCATTTATAATCACTTATGTCTTCCTCGCTTTTTTTGTAAGCAAAGTTGTTTTTGTAATAGTAGCTATAATCGTTATGCCAAACGGTATTTTTTTCATCAAAGGATATTTTAATGCCAGCTTCTTTTAGTCTTCTGGAGAAATCTACATCTTCATTACAATCAAAACCATTAAGTTTTCCATAGAATGGGATTTCATTGTTCCAGCAAATATTTTCAAGTAGAGATCTTTTGCAAATAGAAAAAGCGCCAGATTGATAAAGAAGAGTACCAGGAGCTGAATCATCAAAGTCGTAATCAACCATCTGATGCGTAGGTGTATAAGTGCATCTGTCGTAATATCTATTACCACAAGGTATCAAAACTTTGTTACCTAATATTTGCCAATCTTTATTTTTCCTATCATAATCTTTGAAATTTTGATACCAGTTAGGAGGGAATATCATATCATCATCACAATGAACAATAACATCACCAAAAGAATTTTCAGTCCCTATATTTCTGCGTTTGCCTAGGTATTTTACATAGATATTATCCTCTATTACTTTAACGTGAGGGGAAGAAAATTGACCCACGTTATTACCTATAACTAATATCTCATAATCGGAGAAACTTGTAAAGTTTCTATGTATAGATTTTATGCAAAGATTAGTCTCACTAGGGCGTTCTCCATTAGTTATTATGCAAAACGAGATATTAGGTTTTTGATCCACAAAAGATCATAGTTCAAATATCGTCTTTTTCAACTACTTCGCAGTTTTTTAAGTGGTCAAAACCACAGAAATAGTCATCATGATCTAAAACGCAAGATTCATCCCAGCCCCACTCACTTACAAGTTCTTCTTCATCCCACTCAACAGCTTCAGAAGAGACTGATTTGTTAACTGGTTTTTTACTCCACATCTTACAAGACCAGTAGCGGGGTGTAGTTTTGTCTTTGGCTGTATCACATTTATGTCTAGCTCTAAAGCTTCGGCGGCGATCAGGGTCATCTCTCTTAATTTCCATGTTTGGATCACCAAACTTTACGACAATAATGTTACCTGTTTTGGGACTTTTAACATAAACACCAAATTTCTTTTTTTCTCCTTTTAGTCTGAAGGGTTTGTTTAAGGTCTTTTTTTCTGCTTCTGAATAGAACAATTCTTCGCAATCTTCATTTTGGTCTCGTTTTTCAACTCCAGCCTTAATAAGGTCAATGCAAGCCAGGTCTAATTCCAAATCGGTGAAACAGACAAATGCTTTTTCTGGACTTTCTACATAATAAGATTCTTCACCATCCAATAAATCTTTATCAGCAATGCTGTATACCTCACCAACATTCTCTCCATTGGATAGCTTTAAGAATTTGTTAACCCTTGCTAACGCTAGTTGGCCTCTTGTTTTATTTACGAGGTGGGAATGAGCATAAGATGCGTAACCACGACGGTAAACTTTTTTAAGTTGTTCTAGTGTCACCTGATTTTCGCTTACGTCGTTATTTCTTTCTACTTTTGCCTCCAAAACAGAACATATACATTCAGAATGTGGTATACAAGAATTCCTTTGGGAGATCTTGGTGAAGTCTTTAATTTGTTGAGAAAAATCGTATTCCATATTAATTCTATACACTAAAATTTTAAAATAATGAAATCTTAACCTTCGCAAGATGTACATTCCATAATGGATTGTGCAAGAGCTTGGCTTGGATTTGTACTTCTCTGGTAATAAAATCCCTTAAGACCCATTTCCCAACCTAAAATCATAAGGTCGCTGACTTCCTTTGGAGAAGCTTTAGGGTGAACCATTAGGTTTAACGACTGTCCTTGATCAATATATTTTTGTCGCTGAGAAGCCTGAATCACAATCTCTTTCTGGGAAACTTCTGAGAATGTTTTAAATACATCCTTTTCCTGTTGATCGAGAAAGCTTAAATGCTGCACCGAACCATCTTTAAGAAGTATGGACTTCCATACGGCCTCTGTGTTTTTACCTTTGGATTCCAAGAGTCTTTCTAGGTGAGGACTCCTAATTGTAAATTTTCCTTTTGCTGAATTCTTTGTATAGTAATTAACAGTAGGCTCAATTCCCTGAGAAACCTGACCGAGAATCAAGGAGCTTGTTGTAGTTGGAGCAACAGCCATTGTCGTGGTATTTCTCCTGCCATAACCCTTAAGAACCTCTGGCTCGCCAAATACTTTAGCTAATTCTTCTGTAGCTTTATCTGCTCTTTCTCTTATAGTTCTGAAAATTTCTGCGTTTTTCATCTTAGCATCCATACTTTCAAAGGAAATCATATTGTCTTGTAGATAAGAATGCCAACCAAGAACGCCCATTCCTAAAGCTCTATGACGCTTTGCAAAATTATGATCGAACTCCATATAAGGGATATCCTCAGTCTTATTAATATATTCTTCCATTACCGAATCAAGAAAGTAAACCATTGTTTCAATGGCATCAGTCTCAACAATTTCATCCCACCTCTCCAAATTAAGAGAAGACAAACAACAGACAAACGACTCTTCTGGTGAAGAAGGTAAAGAAATTTCGTTACAAAGATTTGAAGCATAGATCTTCATGTTTTTATCTTTATAAACTTGAGGCGCGTTTTTGTTGGCTGTGTCTTGGAAAAATAAATAAGGATAGCCAGATTCGAACTTCTTCTGAACGATCTTTGCCCAGATCTTTCGCTTATCAATGTCGCCACCTTTCATGCCCTCCATCCATTCGTCTGTGATAGTAACAGCAAAAGAAAGGTCCTGAATAGGGTGTCCGTCAGATCTGATACGCAGAAATTCTTCGATATCTGGGTGGTCGACAGGTAGATAAGCAGCAAAAGAACCTCTACGAACACTACTCTGGGATACCACAGAAGTGACCTTGTCAAACAACTCCATAAAATGAACAGAACCAGAAGAACTTCCTCCTGTGCTGATAGACTTACCTCTACCTCTCAGTTCACCGAAATAACCAGAAGTTCCAGCACCATGTTTCGTTTGCATACCAACCTCGGACTGTTTTGTTAGGATGCCCTCCATTGTATCTGGCACAAAAACACCATTACAGGAAACGGGTAACCCTCTGTCTCTACCATAGTTAGCCCATACAGGACTAGACAAAGAAAAGAAGCCAAGAGACATATAATGTTCAAATTTCTCACATAAATCAGAAAATTTGTCTTTATGTTCTGTAGGGGCGCGAGATACAAAATCTTTTTGAAATGCCTCCCCTACACTTAACACTCTACCAATCAAGCTTTCGCCGTCAAGATATCCCCTGTTTAAGATCCGCTGCGAAGTTTCGTTGTTCCAATAATATTTTTTCATGCAAATACGCTGTCTAAGTCAAATGTTTGTGATTTTTTTGAATACTCTACTGGGCGAGAATGGAAGAAATCTGTAGAGTTGTTGCCCATCAACTCCTCTTCAAACCACATTGTATCTTTAATTAGATCATTGTCAATATCAAAAGCCTTTTTAAATGAAATTTGTTCCATCGAGTCGTTGATCCTAGATTTGATAAACTCTTTTAGAAGTGGAGCGCTTAAACCTTTTTCATTAATACCATTTACCATCCAATCAATAATTTTAGCCTCGGCAATGTAAGCCTGTTCTGCTTCATGAAGAATTCTTTGTTCTAATTCTTCGTCAAAAAGCTCTGGATGCTCTTCTCTTATTGTGTTGATAATCTTAATTCCTACTTGGGCATGTATGTTTTCTTCGTTTCTTGTATACCTAACCTGTTGCTCGGTATCTTTAAGTACATTTTTGTTTCTAGAGAACCAATTGATAACATAAAATTGACTCATCAAAGAAACGTTCTCCACAAACAAGGTAAACAATATAAGTGCATATAGATACTGTTTCTTAGAGTCCTTATAAAATCTATGGGTATATTTACGCAAGTAGCTTACTCGACCCTCAATAAAATCCAACTTTAAATTTTCCTCAAAAATATCCTCCAAGCCAAGAACTTTCAACAGTCTTTCATAGGCATTGTTATGAATAACTTCAACGTTTGCCATTACATAACCAAGATCTGTAAGGGATGGGTGAGGTAAGTTATCTCCTAGTTTAGCCCAGAATTTTTTAACAGCAACTTCAATTTGACCAATAGCAGAAAGAGTTCTTATGATAATCTCACGTTGCTGGTCATCCATTGTGATGTGAAAATCTTGAACGTCAGAGGAAAAGCTAAATTCTTTATCAGTCCAAAAACCATTATGCATCACCTCAATAAATTCTTCTGCCCATGGATAGTGATTAGGTTTCCTTGATATTTGTTCCTCGAATATGCTCATCTTTGTTATTATTTTGTTTTTTAGGTTTGAAATTGACGGTTTTGGCCATGAAAAAGCCCCTATATGCCCCGCTTCATTAAGTTACACTTTAGCCAATTTTAGTTCACAGTCAACTTAAAAATTTAGTGAAATATTTAAGTTGAAAAAAAATAAAAATTTATTTAGAAATATATTGAAGGGTTTTTATAATAAAACGATTAGTTTATGGCCTTCGAAGAACAATTACTTAACGATTATATCGAATAGTCTTCGCTAGTACTGCTATACGATATTTTAAATAACCTACCGATAAGTATATACCACTTCTTCGATAAGTATATACTATACGGAGAAGATTTAAAAATATCGTATAGCTAACCATTTTTTTTTAAAGCAATACTTTTAAAAAAATAATGCTGATTTAGTAAAGAAAACAGTTGACTTTAATTAAATATGATGAATAATGAGGGTATCAATGGACAACTTAGCAGGTAAAATAATAAGCATCTCTGGAAATGCTAGATGCGGCAAGGATACATTGGGTAATAATATAGTATCTATACTTGAGGACTTAGGTATCAAAGCTAAAACCCTATCTTTTGCATACGAGCTTAAAAGTTCTGTAGATTCGTTTTTATTAGAACAAACTGGAATTTCTGCTTTTACAGACAATGATATAGAAAAGTCTATAATTAGACCTTTCCTTGTCTGTTGGGGAACAGATGTGATGAGATCAATAGACAATAACATATGGATCAATAAACTAGAAGAATCATTATCTACAGACCGTGTCAATATAATTACAGATTTAAGATTTGAAAATGAACTAGACTGGGTTAAGTCTAAAGAAGGTTTCTCCATAATGCTTAAGAGAGATGGAATAAAACCAGCAAACGATTACGAAAAGATTAATAACTCGGAATTATCAAACAATGTTGACTTATCATTTTGCATAGGTTCTTTTGATGACGAGAAAATATTAAAATTAACATCTATGGAAATACTAGATCAACTAATAACAGAAAAAACATTTGACTTATGGAAAGCGACCTGTCCCTTATAAATAAAATAAAAGAGCATAGAGATGATGGTTGTTTACTAGAATTGATAGACAGACATTCTGGTATCTACGTTTATATTGTCGATCAATATACCAAGAACAAAAGAAACGCTATCAATAGGGATTCCATCCTCGATGATAAAGATTACATTATATATACTTCAGCACTAAATTACGACCCAAGTAGAAACAGTAAATTCTCAACTTTTTTAGCTAACCAGACAAAATGGAAATGTTTAAATGAATTAAATAAAAAGAAGAACAAGAAAGAAGTATCCATTGAAAAGATTTATTCAAGACCATCTGGTGAGGAAAATTCTTTTGAAAAACTATCCAAAATAGAGGCTCTAGATATGTTCAGCTTAATGCTTTCTGAAGAAAAAGATAAAAGAGTAAAAAAAATCATTGACATTAGATACAATACAAGCAATACTAAGTTAGTGCCGTGGAAAAAAGCGGCGGAAGAACTCAATATGAGCATTCAGGGATGCATAAACATCCACGACAAATTCATCCAAAAAGTAAAAAATAAATTCGACCAAAATTATGTATAATACAATAGTAGCAGCAGGACATCTGGCAGCAGATCCAGAACTAAGAGAAGTAGGTAGTGCCAAAGTTTGCAAGATTCGTCTTTGCATCTCTGGGAACAGAGCAAAAGAACCATGCTTCGTGGACGCGGAGCTTTGGAATAAGCAAGCGGAAGTAGCCAACGAGTACCTAAAAAAGGGTAGGGCAATCATCCTACAAGGAGAACTACGTCAGTCCTCTTGGGAAAAAGAAGGGAAAACATACAACAAAATGTTTATCTCTGGTAGTAGTTTTCAATTCCTAAATGGAGGAGGAGAATCAGACGGAAAAACAACTGATAAAAAGGAACCTGTAGCAGCTGGTGCTACTGATGAAGACATCCCATTTTAAATGAAAATCCTAGTAGATACACCCCTTAATTCATTGAGCCTTGGTAATGTTGGTTACAACATTATCAAGGAACTCAAAAACAAAGGACATGATGTTGGCATTTGGCCAATGAACGAATCAAATGTTGACCTTTCTGCTTACGATATTTCCAGCGAAGATCAAGCATTCTTTCAACAAGCCATTAACAACCGATTAGATTTTTTGTCTGCTGACATACCTTCTATTAAGGTGTGGCATCTGAATGGGTCTGAAAACAGAAAGAACCCAAATCAATATCTGTATACTTTTTATGAGTGCTCAGAACCAACTGATACAGAAAAAAAGATTTGTAATGCTCAGACAAAAACAATTTTTAGCTCATCTTATGCTGCTGAAAAGTTTGGATCAAATTATGTTCCTATTGGGTTTGACAAGGAGTTTTTTGAAACAAAAAAAACATACCTAAATGACGTTGTTCATTTCGGCTTAATGGGAAAGTTTGAAAACAGAAAGCATACAGCCAAGATAATTAAAGCTTGGGTTAAAAAATACGGCAACAACAATAAATACCAGTTAAGCTGCTGTATAACAAACCCTTTCTTTAAAGAGGAAGACATGTCTCAGATGATAAATCACACCCTTGAAGGCAATAGGTATACTAATGTTAACTTCTTGCCATTCTTAAAAACTAACAAAGAAGTTAATGAGCTTCTGAATGCTATAGATATTGATTTAACGGGTCTATCTGGAGGCGAAGGATGGAATCTACCATCTTTCAATTCTACCTGTTTAGGGAAGTGGAGCATCGTCTTGAACGAAACCTCACATAAAGATTGGGCAACTAAAGATAATTCAATATTAATAGAATCCAGTTCAAAAATAGATTGTCATGATGGAAAATTCTTCGTTAAAGGAAGCCCATTTAATCAAGGTCATTTTTATTCATGGGAAGAAGATGATGTTATTTCCGCTATGGAAAAAGCAGAAACTAAGGTGGGACAAATTAACACAGAGGGACAAAAATTGGCAGACAAATTTACCTATTCTAAAACAGTAGATGGTATCTTAGCCCATATTTCCTAGGTTTTAAGCTTGGCATGCAAACTGCAATATATATGTTATGACAACCTTATTCGAAGAACTGTTCAAACCAGATAGTCGGGCTTATCCCAAAGAATGCAAATGGATTAAAAGTAGTGATGATGTTTATACAGCGGAATTTGAACTCGCTGGATTTTCAAAAAAAGACGTCAAAATTACAGTAAACAATGAAATTCTAAGGGTTGAAGCAAATAAAGAAGATAGAAATAAAAAGTTTTCCATCGCGCTTAATGATTTAGTATGTCCATCAGATGTAACATCTAATATGTCAAATGGCCTACTAAAAATCACAATGCCAAAAAAACAAATAAAGGAAACAATTTCCATCCAAATCAAATAACAAATAATACTTAAAAACAAATAAAAAGCAGGGGTAGTAGAAATACTGCCCCTGTTTGTGTATAATACAATATGCCTATCTATACCTATAAACATCCCGAACAAGAAGAATACAGAGACGAAGTTCAAGGAATGAATGACAAGCATGTATACTTTGATTCTGACGGCCTTGAATGGAAAAGAGTATTCACTATACCAAATGCATCAATAGACACTCAGATCGACGCATATAGCGAAAAACAGTTCAGAGAAAAAACTGCAGGTAAAAAGGGCACTTTTGGAGATATTATGGATTATAGTAAAGAGTTGGGGGAAGCAAGAGCAGAAAATAATGGGGGCGTTGATCCAGTTAAGCAGAAGTACTATAAAGATTACTCAGACAGCAGAAACGGAGCAAAACACTTTAACCAAATAAAGGAAAAGGGACACAAGAGTAAGATAGTGAATGTTGATTATGGCGATTAGATCAAACTGATCTAAAACTATCCACATCATCCCCTACCCCCTAGACCCCCCTTTCTTTTAACACCGAGTTTTTTACCAAATCTTTTATAAAAAGCGTTGACGGCTTCAGCTGGCGTATGACCAACAGTCTTATATTCCTGTTTAGTTTCTGATATGTAATATGCGGTCCATATTCCATTCTCATTATCCTTTTTTAATTTCGGTTTCATAAGTCAAAAATTATATTTAATTCACTCCAATTAACTGGGTTTCTTTTTGGCCCATAAATAATAGGTGCGGTGCTTGGAACAAAACTCTGACCAGAATAACTTGCCTCTGCTCCTATTGGAGCATGAATAGGATTATTATCTGGGTCGTTATAGAATTTTTCTGGGAAGGCATCTTTTCTTGTTGTCGGTTGAGTTGGTGAATAAAATTCAAAGGTTTCAATCTCATCGCAACCGTTAAAAGCAAGTTTTCCTAGCCAAGTCAAAGAATCAGGAAGAGTTATAATACCGCTTATATTTTCACAATTGTTAAATGGTCCAGCAGGAGTACCATAAATAGTCTCTATGTTTGTGCCTCCTATATAATCTAGTCCTTCTGGAAATACAACTCCAGTTAAGGATGTGCAACCTTCAAAAGCTTGAGATTCTATTCTTTCTACCCCTGATTGTATAGTCAATAAACCAGATAGTGAGGTACAACCTTTAAACGTTCTCTCTGTTATTTTGTTGTTATTAATTCCAACAGACCATTCAAAGCCAGTTAAAGAAGTACAACCCTCGAACGCACCGTCATTAATAGTTTCAACCGTAGATGGTAGAACTAAAAGTGGTGGTATCGAAGTGCAATTTGAGAAAGCATACCTATCAATATATTTAATATTATTTACTTCAAAACCAGACATTGATGTGCAACCGTAAAAAGAGTAAGTCCCTACTCCAATTAAAGAGTCTGGTGGGTAATACTCCGATAAAGAAATGCAATTCTGAAAAGCATAACCACCAATTCCTGTTAAAAGTTCTCCTGATATAACACCAGTAAGATCTGAACATGTGGAAAATACCCCTGGATTAATATAATCTAATGAGTTTGGAATTGTAGTGTCTATTATTGCTGTGTTAGCAAAAGCATATGAGCCGATTTCCTCAATAATTGGATATATTAAAACTCCAGTTAAAGATGTGCAGTTTTGGAAACAGCTACTTTCTATTCCAGTTATAAGATTTAAGTTTATTCCGCTAAGATTAGGGCAATTTAAAAACGTATTAAAACGAAGGTAATCAACACCATCCCCTAAATCTACGGCTTGAAATTCATTGAATTCAAAAGCCCTATCGCCAATATACTCGACACTGTCTGGTATTATCAATTCACCTTCAATTCCAGTTAATGCGCACTGAGAAAAAGCAGCTCGACCTATATAAGTTAATATTTCAGGGAAAGGCCCCATTGTATCTAGGCTTGAGCACCCTGTAAACGCTTCTTTACCTATACCAGTTATAGTATCTGGCATAACAAGGTTATTAAAACTATAACAACGCCCAAAAGAATCATCTCCCAACCATTCGGTGAAGTCTCCGAAGTCTACAGATTCAAGATCTCGACAATCCTCGAATGCACTTTTCCTAACTGTAATTATATTATCTGGAATTACTACATCAGGTAAGGTGCTACAATTTTTGAAACAACCAGTTTCTATCCTGTCGAAAGTTGGGTTTGTATTGAAGTCGATATATTGAAGAGTAATGCAATCCTGAAAAGCATAGTTTCCTACATAATTCAAACTTTGAGGGTATGTCACCCCACTTAAATCATAACATTGCGCAAATGCGGATATACCAATATCGGTTATTGTTTCGTTAAAGTTTATGCCGCTTAGTTCAACGCAAGACTGAAAAGAACCTTGACCAATACTTAATATATTAGGTGTTAGATCAACACCTGTTAAAGTCAGGCAACGCCGAAAACAATAATTAGATACATCGTCGTAATCGATATTAGTATTAAATTCTATATATTTCAATTTATAGCAATACTCAAAAGCGTTTGTATCAACAACATCTATACTTTCTGGGAAAGTTACACCACTTAAAGAAAGGTTGTATTGAAAAGCATGTGTTCCTATGTATTTAATATTCTCTGAAAAATTTATACCATTTAAACTAGAGCAGCTGGAGAAAGCATAACTATTAATATTAATTATGTTAGGAGGAACATATAAACCAGTTAAGCTTGAACAACTTATAAAACAGGAATCTTCTATAGTATCTAATCCTGCCCCTATTTCCAGAGATGTAAATGAATTACAAGTAGCAAAAGCACGATCAGATACTTGGGTGAGTGTATCTGGAAGTTTTATTGTGCCTTCAATAGCAGAACAATTCTCAAAAGCAGACACACCTATTTCGTTAAAAACCAAATCTTCTGGAAAATTAACACCAGACAATGAATAGCAATTACGGAAAGCATTGCTTTCAATATTAACTAACCCTTCGCCAAAGTTTATGGTTTTTAAAGATGTGTCCTGTCTAAATGCGGCGAAACCAATTCTTACTATTGAATCTGGTAAATTCAAAACAGGCAAAGCGGTACAATTAGAAAAACACGAATTATTTATATACTCAATAGTTTCCCCAAAATCAATAGAAGTCAATGAAGGACACAAGAAGAAACCAAAATTTCCCAATCCTGATTTTTGTTCTCCTAACTGCACATATGATACCCCACAACGCTCAAAAGCAGACCTTCCCATCTGTGTGAAACTATCAGGAAATATAACCTCGCGTATTGAACTACAGTTTTTAAAACAATAGGTACCTATAGATGTTATCCCTTCGTATAAATCTAAATTATTAAGACTGTTACAGTTATTAAAGGCATAACCACCAATTGACTGTAAACTTTTACTCCAGTAAAAATCAGAAAGATTTGTACATTGTTCGAACACAGAATCTCCTATAGATTCAAGTGAATCCGTTCCAGTCACAGACTGCAAAAATCCACAAGAAGAGAAAGAATTTTCGTTGTCAAGGTTTAGCAAACCAGTATTGAAAGTTACACTTTTAATATTTGATCCATTAAATGAATATCTACCTATATCCGTAATGCTTGGAGGCATATAAACCTCCCCAGTTATCTTTAAATCTCTAAATGCATAATTTCCAATACTTGATGTTGACCCGCCAAGAGCTAGTCTTTTTATATTATCTCTAGTGCCCCAACCAAAATTATTGACGGAGTTTCTTTTCCATGATTGGTCAATGTTTCCTAGCTCATAATCTAAAAGAATATTATCTGAACCAGTAAAAACTCCCTGTGCCGCTTGCGGATCATCAGATTCATAACCATAGACTCTAGTTGGAACGCCTTCGTCATCATCTTCTTTTGGTCTAAATCTGTTTGAAGCGTCTCCGCTACAAATTATACCTCTCGTTATATCTAAGGAATCTCCTATTTCGACCTCAAATACCAAATCCACAGATTTATTTGGCCCGATGTTTGAAGAAAACCTTTCTGATTTTAAAAGAGGTTTTAATAAAGTCCAATTTATAGCGCCTTTACCATCGCAGTTTTTTGCTGATATTGAAATATTATTATTTGACAAGCTACACCTTTTTACTTGCTCAGCTAATTCAACGGTTTTTGTATTGCTTAATATTGAGTTAGTTGTTAATGTAGCTTTTACTGGATAATCTATAGGCCTTGCATATGCAGATTTAGAACCCATTCTTTTTAGCTCGGTCCTAGGAAGAGGTATGGATAAAACCGCACTTTGCAAATGAAAAGATCCTTCTCCAGAAATATTGGAAATGGTAGGATCTACAAAATCATTGAAATTCAAAGATATATCTCCAGGCATTAAGGCTGTAGGCCCATTGTTACCAGTATTTTTAGGAGTATATAATTTTATATTTTTATCGTAAGGTATTCCTTTTTCTATATCTATGGACGCAGTATAACCAGATACATCAGTATCCCAAAAACCATCTCCACTTACGACTCCATTCGAAGAGTTTATATTTGAAGCCTCATACGTTAAAGATACCACAGGCAAAGAACCTACTGACATATTAACTGAATAATCAGTTAAAAAAGCATTTCCAATTCCCATTAAAGAATAACTGTCACCTAATTGTAAATCTACTGAGTCTAGACCCTCTTCTGAGGTTGTTATATAAAAATTCTTTTCACCACCTAACTCTAGATGTCCTTTTACAAATTGTGCTGATTCATCTATATTAAAACCTAAGGCGCTCTCATTAAATCCGTCGCCAAGATAATAAGACAAATCAAAATTAACTGTAGGCATATCTAAATGAATAGTATCTATCCTGGAAGCTAAACCATACTGGCTTACATCAGTTCTATTCATGGTGAAACCATAAGAGGCGTCTTGTATCCTAATCAGTTCATCATGATCAGTTACTAACGAACCATCTATATCATTACTAACATGAATAGATTCTGATTGATATATAACTCTGTTTCTTTTTTTCATGTTAAATAGTGGTTATTTCGTCTCCGTCTATAAGTCCTTGTGAACCACTGAATGCGTTTCCATTTGTGTAATCATCTATAAAATTTGGGTGTATTTTAATAGTTATTGGGGTACCTCTGCTTCCAAAATTATTTGTACCCACCCAGGCTGAGTAAGGGCAGGATAGTTCTATATCAGTAAAACTTTCATTATTTGCAAAGTTAGAATTACCAAACGTACCTTCTAACCCGCTGAAATCTATATAAAGTTCTCTGATTTGACAGTCTTGCCAGTTTTCTTTTCCTATGGTTCCTTTAAATCCATTTGAAATTCTCAGTTCATATATTCCATTATTGCCTTTAAAGTTAGAATCTCCCATTGTTACTATTCCACTCGGTATAATGAGTGACTCGGAAAGCCAAGGAGCTTTTGCAGAAACACCAATCAGAGAAAAGTTAGAATTACCCATTGTTAGTAGTGAGTCAGGCAACTGTATACCGCTAAGACTATAGCAATTCCGAAAATTATTATTACCGATGGAATTCAAACCTTCTGGAAGCCTTAATACATAGTCTCCTATACCGCTCATTAATCGGTCACAGTATTGAAAGTTATTATTCCCCATAGATGTAAAATTCCCTGCTTGGCCCCACTCAACATTTCTAAGTTTTCGTTGATAGCTGAAGTTAAAATCTAACATTGACTGCATGGAATCAGGAAAACTTATACCACTAAGTCTGGCAGACTGTGCGTAATAAGAACTCATATTAAACTGATAATTACCTAAATCTTGTAAATTAGGAGGCAAATCAACACCCAAAATATCTGAGTTTTGCCAATTATGGGTGCCTATAGAAAGAAGACTGGTTGATTCGAATGTAACTCTATCTAACCCAGATCCATAATATGCAAATCCGCCGCGGCAGTTGCTGAAATTATAATTTCCAAACTGATTCACCGTAGACGGTATTGTAACTCCTGTAATTAATTGAGAGCCCTGCCAATTATTATTGCCTATACTAGTTAGCTTTCCGTTGTCTATATCAACATCTATTCCGTGAAATTGAGACGTCCCGTTATTACTTGAAAAATTAGAACTACCTATATACGTTATGTTTGTATTGCTAAGATCTAAAGTCCTAAGGCTACTACAACCCTTGAAATTACTATCTGCCATAGACGTCATTCTATCTGGAAGATCCACCGTTGTGAGTGAGGTACAAGTTTCAAAAACGCTTGATAGAAATCTAACATCGTTAACTCCGTTGTAAGTAATATCGGCTGATGTTAAATTTCCGCATGCTTTAAAACAACTGCTGCCATATTTAATAACGTTATTTGTTTGTAGTAACTGAAGTCCTGTCATGCTTGAAAAAGAGTTCGTTCCAAGTGATATATCGTTTTCAAGATTACTAAAGTCTATACCTGTTAGTTTTGAATACCTGAAGGCGGCTTGTGCGACAGCAGAGTCGTATGTTCCTGGATTAGGAACTTTATCTTCCAACTTACTAGGTAACACTGCAGTTACTCCGCTTAGTGTGTATTGAAAAGAATTATAGTTAATATGCTTAACATCATCAAAATTTGAAATTCCAGTAAGCGATAAACAATGTTGAAATGTAGTATGAGGAACAGTGGTAAGTTGGGTATTCCATATTACGCCCGTAATATCTGAGTAGGCAAAAGTATTATGCCCCATATAATTTAAATTGGGCATGTAACTAATATCTATCAACCCAGAGACATTCGATTGGTACCAAGCGTAATTTCCTACTGATTCAAGACCGCTAGGTAAAACTATTTCATTTTTCTGCGGCGAGTAACTAAAAGCCCACTCACCAATATATTTAAGATTTCCACTGGTTTCGTCACCAAAGTAAAAACCAGACATTCCTCCGTACCTAGAATCAGCTGGGTTTGTATATATAGCAAAATTACTTGTATAGCTAAATGCATAATCATCTATGAATTCAACATTTGGATTTAATTCGTAGGAGTAAAATTGCCCTTGTCCCCGCCCAAAGCAATCCTTAAAAGCATACTTACCTATTCCAGACACAGAGTCAGGAAGATCAGGAATACGAAGTGAATCACATAATTCAAACGTACCGTCGTTTATGTAATCAACCCCTCCTGATATTTCAACTTCTTTAAGTTGTTTGCATTTACTAAATAAGTTAATACCATAGTCAGTACTTCTTAGATCAGCGGGCATAACAACCTTTTCAATCGCAGTTTCTTTAAAAGTAGAATCAGTACCCCAACGCGTAGCAGTTCCAGCTGAAGCAGGAAAATCACCCATATCCAAGTAATTAAGACCGTTGAAATTCTTTAGATTTGAGCATTTCATGAAAATAGAACTTCCTATTAAACCACTAACATTACCCCAGTTAATCGAAGATATATTAGTATCATAAAAGCAAGAGGTTCGCAATTCTGTTAGCAAAGGAGGAAAATCTAAAGATCCTATAATACTTGTTTGATAAAAAGCTGAATAACCTATACTCTCTAGCGATGATGAAAATGAAATTTCGTTAGAAATACTTTCACAATTATAAAAAGCCTTCCAATCTATACGTTCCAGGTTTGGAGGTAAAAACAACGTAGGAACGCCAGTGCAGTTGTCAAACGCTTGACTACCAATTGTCTTGATTGCTGTACTTTGCAGACTAAGAGGACTTTTGACACCTCGGCAACTTTGAAAAGTATTAGGCTGAATCTCTTCTAATTCATCCGAAAAAACAATCGAATCAAGACCATAGCAATTATAAAAAGCATATGTACCGATTCCAGTTGTTCTTTGTAAATCCAATTCACCTTGAGCGCCATAGCAGTTAAAGAAAGCGCGGTCACCAATGAGTTGTGTATTTACCCCCAAAGATATAGAAGGTACATTAAAGCAATACCAAAAAGCCTCATCATCAATAAGCTCTACTGAACTAGTAAAGTTTAAAGCGCTCCTCAGGTAGTATTGTTGCTTAAAAGCTCTTTCTGCTACGACCCGAGCTCTTTCTCCCACAACTAGCCAGCAGGCAGGGTATACTCCTACTACTCCACCATTGTGTATGTCTGCTGGCCCTATTACATATCGGTCAGCTTGTTGCGCAACTGACCACCTTTGTTTTTCAAGTACATCTGGATCACCAAATTGTGATGCTGTATTTCCAGTATAAAAAACAGTATCAGCTACACCGACACCAGACAATCTCATTCCTTGGAAATAATTAACACCATTAATTTCCACACTCTGCTGAAAATATTCATTGTAATTAAGAACTCCCACTTTTAGCCAGCCAGTAGGACCAGCTAAAGCGTTCTCACCGTTCCAACTTCCTGTCGGAATGGCGTCCACATACACATCTTTTATCTTTGTGCAGCCAGCAAAAGCTTGATCTCCTATGTATTCAATAAAATCACCCAAGTCTATATCACCAGTAATTTCCCCACAATTTAAAAACGCTTCTTCTCCTATGTATTCTAAATCTTCTGGAAGAGTTAGAGCTGAACTCAAGTTATTAAGGTTTCTAAAAGCACCAGAACGTATGCCCGTTAAACCCTCAGGTAAAGATATTATACCATTAAATGCGGAGCAATCATTGAATGCGTTTTCACCAATGTCTTGAACTAAAGATGGAATTATAAGATTACCTACAATAGAATCACAACTATCGAAAGCTCTACTTCCAATGGTTACTAGCGTTTCTGGGAAAGTTAAAGATCCCGTAAACGAAAACCCATCAAAACTATCATCATAAATATTTACTACACCCTCCTCAAAAGATAGTTTAACTTGGTCATTTATAAAATAATCATAATCCAGATCAGCTATTGATTCAGTCCAATTAGGAATAATGATTTCTTTAAAATCACAATTAAAGAATGCGTTTGTTCCTATAGATTTCGCCGCCTCGGCACCTATTGTTAACTTATTATCTAGACCAATACAATTATAAAAAGCGTCTTCATCTATTCTTGTTACGCTTCCTGGAATAACAAGATTATCATTACAGCCGCTTAATGACGTACAACCCTTAAACACTCCTTCTCTTATTCTCTTTAGACCACTACCGACAAACAAAAAACCATCTAGAGATGAATTATTTAAAAACGCATAACTACCTATCTCTTTTACTGTGCTCGGTATAAATAAATTACCCGTCAAGTTTGAGTTTTGAGCAAAAGCGTATTCCCCTATGCCAGTTAAAAATACATCACTTTCGATAAAAGAACAGTTAAACTCCTCTGGGATTTCAGATAAAACAAATTCGCCGCCTAAACTACTGTTATTATAAAATGAATAATTTCCAATTCGCTCCATTTCTCTGGATATTTTCAACCCACTTATAAAGCCATCACAATTATAAAAAGCATAATCATCCACTTCGATTGTGTTTTCGGTAGGAAATGTCAGAACTCCGTCAAAAGTACAATTATAAAAAGCACCTCTACCTACATACTGAGAATAAACTTCCAAGTCTCCAACGAAAGTATCCCCAGAAAAAGCGAAATCTCCTATGTCAAATACAGTACCAAAAGAATTCAAGTTTCCTTGGAATCCAAAACCATCAAAAGATCTATCGCCAACAGCTCCCACCGTTTCAATAAGAGTCAAATCACCAAGGAAATTTACAAAAGAATCAAATTCAAAACCTGAAATAGTACCGTCTGTAGAAGAAGCCCTTAACTCCGTGAAATTAGTTCCTAAAAAAAGATTTTCGTATGAGGAAATATTAAATGCGGTTAAATCTGATATTTGCAAATAACCATCTAAGCTTGAACAATTAACAAAGGCGCCATCTCCTATATCTATCAAGTAGTCCTGTATTATTAAATTTCCAGAAAGTTGATTACAGTTAAAGAAAGCCTCTTCACCTATCCCAGATACATTTTGAGGTATTATAAGCTCACTAGCAAAACCAGTACAGTTGTAGAAAGCTCTTTCGCCTATTCCAGTTAAAGTTTCTGGAAGCACCAAAGCACCAGTCCATTTGTAATTATCAAAAGAAAAGTCACCTATACCACTAAGATTTTCTTGGAAAACAACATCAAGCTCCCTGTTCTGGAAATAATCAAACTCAACATTTGATATGTTAGTTACAAAATCGCTTATTATTAATCTGCTAAAGTCTGACTGATCAAAAGAGTTTTTACCGTTTAAAGAGTTTGCAGCTATATCCGTTATTGTCAAGTCTGTTATGAATCCGAAACAGTTCTTGAAGGCACTGTTTTCTATATCCAATACTGAATCAGGTATAATTAAGTCACCAAACAAATTATTACAATTTTCAAATGTAGATTCTTTGATCACTAACATTTGATTACCTAAGGTCAAATTACCATCTAGACCAGTACAATCAAAAAATGCAAATGAACCAACCCCAGAAACACTATCTGGTATTACAAGACTACCATAAGCATTTCTAACATTGTAGAAGGAATAAGATCCTATTCCTGTAGTTTGATCACCAAATACAATACGACCATCAACAGACGAATTATTGTAAAAAGCGGAATCGCCTATATTTAATAGCGTATCAGGAAACATCAAATCGCCATTCATTTGATCCATATTATAGAAAGCTGAATCACCAATAAACCTTACTGCTGAAGACTGGAAGTTGTAAAAACCATCAAAACCAGTACAATTCAAAAAAGCTCTATCACCAATATACTCTAAAGTTGCTGGTAAAGTCAAGTTTCCTGTAAATTTGTAATCAGCAAACCCATCATTTGTAACTCCGCTAAGACCCCTTGAAAGTACTAATTTTATTTCATAATCCTTGAAGTAATCATATTCACCTTGATCTACAGAAATAGTAGCTGGGTGTATAATTAGAGAATCAAAACTGCACCCTAAAAAAGCGTTTGTACCTATAGACTGGGCTGCATAATCAGTTAGTGTAATATCTCCAGATATACTAGTACAACCGTTGAAAGAGTTGGCTCCTATTGACAATATTGATTCTGGGAAGAAAAGATCCCCCTCTAAGGACGAGCAGTTTCTGAATGTTTCCTCAAAAACGCCACTTATTTCTATTTGGCTTAGATCTATAGTGCCATCTAACGAGGAACAATTCCTAAACGCGCCACTTCCTAAGTATGTTAAATCCGAAGGTAATATTAAATCGCCCTCCATATTAGAACATTCTGCAAATGCATAGTTACCAATATAAATAGCTTCTTCAGGACCTTCAAAGAATTGAAATCCAGAACACCCAAAGAAAGCATAGTCACCAATCAGTGTGGTTATGGGTGGTATTTCTAAATAACTGGTAAGATTAACACAGTTAAAGAAAGCCTTCTCCCCTATTTGTGTTACTGAAAATCCAATTGACAAATCACCAGTAAAACCAGTGCAATTATAGAAGGCCTCAGAACCAATTGATATTGTACTTTCTGGAATTATTATATCTTCTGTTAAATTGTAACAGTTTTTAAATGCATTATTTGGTATTATTTCAAGGCTTTCTGGTAGCTCTAAATAACCAATAAAGCCAGTACACCCTTCAAATGCTCCGCTTCCTATACCGCTTATACTTGGTGATAAAACTAGGTCTTCACTAAAACTACAATTCCTGAAAGCATTATCTCCTATATACTCCAATGTCTCAGGTGTTACAAACAAACCTTGAAGCCCTACACTGTCAGTAAATGCTCCAGCTTCTATTTTTTCGCATGTGCTACCTATAACCAATAATGAATCTCTAGTTTGATTTGAATACCAACCAGAAGGTATATTATCTCTTTTTGTTTTTATTAGTTGTGATGTGTTTGCATCAAAAATTATAGTATCTAAAGATCCGTAACAAACAGGCATGCCCTGGAACAAACCGTCCTGAACTAAAACCTTGTAATCGTTATAGTAAAAAGGCGTCACGTATAAGCAACCACTAACATCAGCAAAAGCATTATTGCCCTCGAATACAGTTGGAGGTGAGTTTATATATATATCCTGTATGGAAACGCACCCACTTAAAGCGTGTTCTCCAATACTCTCTATACCGCTAGGAATCAAAACAGGACCTTCTAGAGATCTGCAATTTTTGAAAGCTCCGCTCCCTATCTCAAGTAGTGATCCAGGAAGTTTAAGTAAGGATGATAGTTTATTACAAGATTCAAAGGATTCATCACCTATGTGTGTTAACCCAGAACCTCCCGAAAAGAAACCATTTAAACCACTACAATTCTGAAAGGAGCTTCGACCCACTCTTTCCACGCTATCTGGTAGTATAAGATTACCAGTAAGGGAACTGCATGAATAAAATGTGTAGTCATTTACTCCAGAAAGGTTTTGGCTTAATGTTAGCTCTCCATTAAAGCCGCTACACTGGTAAAATGCTTCGTCACCTATCTCCAAAATATTATTTGGTATTATTAAATCATAAGAAAAACTATTTGCATTTTTAAAAGTCCTAGGCTCTATTGTGGTTATTGTATCGCCCAGATAAAGTCCGCCATTAAAGCCACTACAGTTCTCAAAAGCGCTTTCACCTAGTGTTATTAGTTTTTCTGGTAGAGCCAGTGGTCCATTAATACCATAACAGTTGTAAAAAGCGTAATCTCCTATAGACAAGACCTCATTCATCTCTATCTCTTTTGACGAGAAACAGTTTCTGAAGGAGCTTTCTCCTATATATTTTAAACTATCTGGAAACTTGAAACTTGAAATACTTGAACAGTTTTCGAAAGCTCCATCTTCTATGGTTTCTAAATTAGAATCCACATCAAAATAGAAACCAGGCAAGTTAATACACCCTTTAAATGCATTAACTCCCATTGTCGATATTGTTGGAGGTATATATAATTCACCAGATGATATATTAATACAGTCTTCAAAAGCTCCAGAATAAACTTCAAAAGGAAATTTTGTCCCAAAAGCAACCTTGACTCCATCTAAGTCTCCAGCTACCCAACCACTTGGAACATCTCCTATCACAAAATCCTTAACCGAGTTACTAGCATCAATAAATCTGGTGGCCCCTATGTCTTGTTCAGTTACTATAGTTTTCAAGCCGAACTCATCATATATTTGAAACGAGAAATCTAAAGTATAAATTGTGGACTCGTTAACTAAAGTTTCATACTTTGAGCTTTCTAATTTTAAATTTTCGAAAAAGAATTGCGACGTTATTTGCCTTTTGCAATCAAGAGATGTGACTGTTAATTGTGAAGTATCCTCTTCTCTTAGTAAACCAGAGATAAAACCCGCCTGATGACTAGAAACTAAAGATGAAAACGATGCAGTTGCATTTATAGGGTATTGAATTTTTCTTTCACAAACATAATCAGAACCCAACCTGTACAGGTTAGCTCTTTCTATAGGCATTGTAAATTTAAATGAATTCAACCTATGATCTTCCAAGGATATTTTTTGCCCTCCGATTTGCAGGTCTTTTATTTCAAAAGTTACATCGTGAGGTAATTGGGTTTCAATCTTCGTTCTGTCTAGATCATATATATCCCCAAATTTTCTTTCGTCTATATAGCTAACGTTTTCTATATCAAAATTACCAACTCCAGATGCGTTTCCAGATTTTAGGTTTATGGCTGGAGAACTTAGTGGGCCTAAGTAGTTTTCAGTTTGAATATTAGAACATAAAAAATCGACTTTTACACTAGGGATAGATCCTACGCTAAATTCTAGTTCGTAGTTTGTTAAGAAACAGTTGCCTATCGATATAACCTCTCCGTTGTTTGGGAAACCTATATTTTTTATATAACCCAATCCATCTTCACCCTGGTCTGGATGATTGTAAAAATAAAAATTATAAGATTTTTCGCTTAGAGTCTTTGTTATTGATTCTTTAGGCTTTACGTCTAAATCATAGTTTATACCTAGAAGTTCTTCGTTTGCGTATGTCGGCGTAAAAGAATAATCCATAGACAAGTTGACGTCTGGATGCCTTGTTATAGTATCTTCTGCTTGGTCTTGCGAGCCTATTTGTTTTAAGTTCTCCCTGTCTAAAGAGAATCCAAAATTAGCGCTCTGTACGCCAGCAAAAATACTACCAGAATCATCATAGGTTTTAAAAGCTGGAGAGCCTCCTATAATTACAGCAGTATTAGCGCTTTTAAGTGTTACTCTTGCCATTTTTTCTTTTTCCCTTTATAAATCAAACTCTAATTTTCCAGCGCTATTTAAAGCATTCCAAAAAGGAGTATTATAAAACTTTCCCTTTCTTGGAACATGAATTTTTCTTAATTTAGCCATGTTTGCAAAAGGGTCTTCACCAGAAGCGACCAATGGTGCCTCTATCGAGTATATATACACATGATATACCCTAGCACATCCATTAAAAGCATTATCGCCTAATAAAATTATAGTGTCCCCTAATATAACCTTAGTACCCATTTTTGAACAGTTCCTAAAAGCATCCTCCCTTATTTCCAAGGTTCCTTGAGGTATAGTTAAGTTGCCTCTCATTCTATTGCAATTGTAAAAAGACCTTGCACTTATAATTTCAAGAGTTTCAGGCATTTCTGGAACACTGAGAATATTTGTACAGCTCCTAAAAGCATCTTCTCCTATCGATGATAAGTTCTTACTTATAACTAAAGAATCAAAACCACTACAATTTCTAAAAGCTGAAGCATCAATAATATCAACGCTATTAGGTATTAACAACTCTCCAGTAAAGCCAACGCAATCAAAGAAAGCAAACTCCCTTATGTTCTCTACTCCACCTCCAATCAACAAGGTAGAAAAAGATATGCATCCCATAAAAGCTCGAGCATCTATATCTATAACTGAACCTGCTATTCTTAATTGACCTTGCAAGTTGATACAGTCCCAAAAAGCCTCTTCACCAATTCTTCTGCAAGCGTAACCAATCTTTAGATCATATATATCTTCTTGATCTTTTTGCCATCCAATTGGAACGTCTGTTTCTACACCAGCTTTTAGTTCATCCAAATCATCGAAAACTCTCGTTCCTAATGTTTCCGTGGTGTTCTTTGGTCTTTTTTGAATAATTCCAAGAGGGTCTTCCTCTAAAGTTAATTCTAAATCGTGAGAATTAAAACTAACCCATGTGTGAGTCCAAGATCTACATATATATACTTTAGGCCTGTTATATACAGCACCTATTTTGTGCTTAAATCTCCTGTAGCCAGCATGGCTTTCAAGAAAATGAAGCATTCCTTGCAGTTGCTGAGTAGTGATGTTTGAAAATCTATAAGTTATAGGAAAAGACGCTATGTTCTTTTTTATCTTTCTTCTTAAAGGGAACCCACCGTTATCACCAAACCTAGCCAAATCCATTTTTACTGTGGAAGACTGACCGACATCTGGTTCCCAGAAAAAATCCCTTGTCCAGTAATTACTTTCTTCTAAATTTGGTGAAGCGTCTTGACTTGAATCATGATCTTCGGTGCAGTAATAATAATTATTAATTCTATCTTGGTAATCAAACTCAAGCCTATAGTCATAAGCTATATCATTCTTTTTATAAAGGTTATTAAGAGTTTCGTAGTTCTTGACTATTTCTTTTGTATAAAGGAAGTTTAAACCTGTCCAATTAAAATGTCCTGGAGATTCAGTTATCTCAAACACAGCGTTTAAATCAAAAGTTTTTACATCGACTTGATTCAATGAATATTCGGTACAAAAACCATTTATCTTTTTATATAATGTTGGGTCTGTATCAAAAAATATTGGTTCATTACCCCCTTTTGATTCTAGAAAATTAGCTATTTTAGCGGCATCCTCTTCGTCTACCTCATACCTCATATTGTAAGAAGCATACAAATTATTTATACCCACAGGAATTATGTTTACATAATTATCGCTTGTAGTGATTGAATTATCCTTACTTTGAAATGTAACAGATGAACCATTAGAAGGGCAGCTTATTTCGTTTATTTCATCGAAAACAGCTATGCCAGAAAAGTTTCTAGACCTGTCATATATAAGAGACTCGTCTTTTATTGTTGCGTATGGCATAATATATTATATAAAAAATTATTAAAAAATAAAAAAAATATTAAGGAAGATATTCTCCTCCATCTCCGTCATGACCAATATAGCCAAGTGTTAATTTAGAAACTCCTTCTGCAGATTGAGTCACGCTAGTTGATATTAAACTAGCGTTAGGAATACTCAAAGATTCTATAAGCCTATCTCTTCTTCCTCTTATTGTTAATTCAATTTCACTTTTACCTCTTGATCTAAGAAAATCAAAACTACCGCCGCCAAAAGATTTTTCTAACTCTATTTGTACTGTAGCTGCATAATTTTTAGTATTAAGTAAAATTGTAGAAGTAGGACTGGTAGATCCTACAGTGTATATTAGTTTCTGATCTATATTTACAGAGTAATCAAAACCAATAACCCTGTTAGTTTCAAAATCTTCTGAGGATACAGATATCGAACCTTGGGTAGGTACTTCTATTATTTCATGGACTCTCTTATCTGACGATAGAGCAGGTATAGATTTTACTTCATCTAAAACATTCAAATTAACACTAACTTTTGGTGCTGTTCCTACAGCGCAATTGACAGTGTAATCTTTTATATAGCCGCTCTCAAAACCGTAGAAAGTTTGATCTTCTAAATTAAGTATACCAGCTTTTAAAGGTTTATCTTTAACTCCTACATACTCTAAAATAGGGTCTTTATATATGAGGCTTCTGCTTAGTGACATTGTTTGAGTTGGAGGTCCAGAAACCAATGTACAGCCCCGTGTTGTCCCTACTGGACTTATAACACTACTGCTTTGCCTAGCATTAATAGAAACAGAACTTACACCCGTTAGGTTGTATCCATCTACAAATACCTCTGATTCGTAATTTAAATTAGATCCAAACATTACCTAAGGCTTCCTCCTAATCTTTTTTCTTCCCTTATAACTTCAAGAACTTTAGATTTTATCTGTTGAGCCATTTCCTGTCTGAGTTGATTCTGCTCAATTTCCCCAGAAGTCTCAGTTGACTCTGTTCCTCCTGACGATCCAGAACCACCATCTCCGCTTCCACCTGTTACTGATATATTTATTTCTCCAGCATTTTGTTTGGTAGCGTCTATAAGCTCTTCCATCTTCTCAACCAGTTCGTCTAGCTTTTCACTACCAAGAGATGAATCACCTCCTGAATTTATTTGTTGCAAACTTTCAGGACCGACTCTCTCAGTAGCAGCTCTGTTTAAAACGAACTCTCCACCGCTTAACAGGGCTGATACATTATCTATACCAGCTCTATCTCCAACATAACCTCCTGTTGCAAATCTCTCATCTGGCCTTACTGTAGATCCAGAACCGTCAAAAAATGAGTTGTTAAGTCTGTATTGAGGAAGAAGTCCATCCCCCTCTCCTGGTATTCCTCCAAAATTAAAACTAGAACCCGAATTAGTACCCTGATTAAGTAATCCACTGACAAAATTAGGTCTACTGCTTATAGGCATTATTCCTGAACCTTGATTGCCCAGATTAGAAAAAACATTTCCGCCTCCCCCAATAGGAATAGCTTTAGGTGCGTTTGATATAACACCAGGAAGTAATTCTTGTGTTAATTTACTATTTGGGTTGTTGAAAATGTAATTGCCTACGTTTCCAGAAGTTATAGTTCCTCTAGCACTGAACATGTTCTTCAGCCCTCCAAAAGTACCAGTCTGGCCAGGTAATGTTCCTCCGCCAAAGAAGCCTTTCAAACCCCCCATAAACTTGGAGGTTCCAGCTGCTCCTGCGGCTTTAACACCATTCTTTATCCCAGCTATTCCAGAACTTAGAGCCATAGTACCCACCGATATAGCTAACTGGGTGAGCATGGCTTTTCTCTGAGCTTTCTTTTGTCTTTTAATTTCTCTTAGCTGCTCTTCGTAAGCCAAAACCTCTCTTTTGTATCCTAAGTCTAAGCCGAAAGCTTGTTCTTTTGCTCCTTTAGTTATATCCTGTAAAGGGGTGTTTCTATTTCTTCCGAAATTTGTAAGTCTTGCACTTTCTGGCTCCAAACTAATCATGGACGATTGGTTTCCAGATGCTATAAAATCATTTTTACCACTTGTGAATCCTTGGGTAGCAAAACTCAAAAGATCCTGGCTTCCTGTTATTGATCCTGAGTTATATAATCCAGGCGCATAAAAACTCTCTGCTCCTGACTGAGCTTTGAAAGAACCGCTTGGTCTTATATTACCAAAAATATCTGCTGTCCTTTCCTTCATGAAAGGAGAACCAGAAACCAACCCTCCATTTGCAAATTTCTGGACTTGTCCGCTACTCATTGCTTCGGCAAAACCTTCTTTGAATTTATATGCTGTTTTTTGCCCGTCCTTAAATCCGTCTGAAGATAAAATAGATGGAAATGAATCCGTCTTCAAGAAACCTGGTTGTGTAGATTCTGGCGTCCACCTGGAAGCAAGCAATCCAGACTCAACTCTACCAGATTTATTTTCTACTCTTTCTTTTTTGGATGATCTTTCAAAACCAGAACCCGACGTCCATGAAGATGCCACAATTCCAGAATCAGTTCTGACCTCTCTGTCTGGCTCTTCATCTGCGCTTTCTATATACCCACTGTCAGCCTTAGGTGTCCAACCAGAAGCCAAAACCCCAGATTGAGTCCTAGATTTTTCGTTTTCTTCTATTCTGAATTGTTGGTATTCGCTAATTGCGGTAGCTGGACCTTTTCCATTCTTTGCATTTTCTGGAGTAGGGCCTTGAGGCTTTGTTGCCGCAGCTGTCCACCTAGAAGCAAACACACCAGAATCAGCTCTGTTAGTTGTTGGTGGTAAATCATATGGCAAGAAATCACGGTTTGCTTTTGGCGTCCAATCAGAAGAAACAACTCCTGTTTCCAACCTATTAACTAAACCTCCTTCTGCAAAACCAGGCATACTACCGTTGTTTATCGAGTTCATGAAATTAGGACCGTATTTCTGAACGGCACTCTTCTTCATTACATACTCTCCGCCCATTAAAACAGCAGGAACGTCATCTTTCATTCCAGACCCTCCGCTTACCATGCCTTGAATCATGCCTCCGTCAGCCTTGCCAAAAACGGAAGCCAAAACGCCTACTATACCGCCTCCTCCAATTCCGCCTCCGCCAAAACCAACCTGATTAAGAAGGTTGTTTAGTCCAGCTTTAGCCATTCCACTGGTAAAATCCAATGCAGCACTTCTCAATACATCCTTAAGACTTCCCCCACTAACTAAAGCGTCAACCATACCGTCAGATATAGTATCTACAAACTGTTTAGCACCAGAAACAAGATTTTCTTTTATGTTTCTTGTTGCGTCTTCGCTTGAAACCCCTAAAGACTGGAACATTTGTGATAGAGTTTGATCCGCAGACTCTATAGTGGCTTTCATTCTATCTAATTCTGCAATTTGAGTTTGAAAACTCAATTCTGATATTTCGCCATTTTCAAAACTTTCATAAATTTTTGCTATTTGTTTGTTTATTTCTAATTTCTCAAGTTCTTTTTGTAATTGTATATCAATAGCCACTCTTGTAGCCTGATCTTTTGCAGCTATTAACTCAAGATCTCTTTGGTTTATTAGGGCGTTTCTTTCTAATTGGTATTGAGTTACCTCGTCAATACTTCTTCTTACTTGCGATACATCTAAAGAAAATAAATTATCGGAAACGTTAAAAATATCTGGGTTTGATGTTGCTCTTGGTCCTGATGTAGCTTGTATTGTAGTTTCAGGCAGAGAGTCAGACCCTACAGGTGGCAAAGGTCCAAAAGGATCTGACCCTGTTCTGTTGTTTGGGTCTCTTAAGCCAGTGGTAGTTGAAGACTCTGTCGGCGCTGGATCTACATCTGCACCTCTACCTCTAAATTCTGCCACCGCTTGTGAAAACTGTTTAGTTGCTGCTGTGAATGAGTCTACATTTACGCCAAAACCTTTTTTTGCTATTTCTATATATTCTCTTAATGCTTTAATCTGATCTCTAATAGCACCTTCTACCGAATTATCTTCGTTTGACGCTATGGAATTTAATTGAGCGCCAACGTCCCTTATTGCAGCGTCTGATACCCCTCTCTTTATTTGACTAAGCAAATCTTTTACTCTTTGATCTCCGATTATCCCTTGCTCTCTGGCTGTCGAAGTGAAGTTTTGCCTTATTGATTCTACAGATCTCCTTCTTTCTATTGAACTATCAAGACCTTCAGATCTTCTGTCTGAAGATCTGTTTAAAACATCAATGGTAGAAGTTGCTGATGAACCTCCTCCAAAAAGAATTGAATTTCTTTCTTTTCTTTCTTGGAGTCTAGCTTTTGCTGCTTCAAGTCTTTTTATATCAGCTTTTGATGATAGCTGAGCTTCTTTCTCTGCTATCTGAAATGCTTCATTTTTTACTTTATTTATCTGCTGTAAGAGTTCTTTCTCTTTTGACAAGAGTAATGTTTTAGCGTCTTCAATATTGGTTATGGCTTCGCTTGTTTTTAATTGCTCATCTAACAATCTAACTATATTTTCGACCTCTGCTTGTTGTGATGACAGAGCTGGTATTGATAGCAATTGATCTTCTAAAATCTCCCTAGTATATTGACCACTATTTATAAGCTCTTCAGATATTTGTTGTACTATTTTCTTATACTGCCTAGCTTTACCTTCGTCCAACTCTCCAAGACTGTCAGCTCCCAAAAGGCTTTTTACACTTGAATTTGAAGTTAAGAAATCAGATGAAGTCTTAGCTAAAGATGCTCTTTTTTTTCTTATTATTTCAATACCATTTATCTCATCCTGTAATTGCGATTTTCTAGATCTAGATGTAAAGGCTGAACTTTTTTCTAACTCTTTTCTAAATTCAAGTTCAGTCCTTATTGTTAATAAAGATTGTTTAGCTTCGTCGTTTCTTTTTAGTTGCTCTAAAAATATTTCCTTGTTTACTTTTAATATTTTATTTTGAAGAGCCAATCTTTTAGCATCTTCTGCATTTAGAACTTTAGTTTTCTTTACTTGGCCCTCTATAAGTTTTTCCAAAGTAGCTAGAAACCTAAGCTGTGCTGATGTTTCGTCTAATCCCCCAGCTATATCTCTTAGTACCTGTTTTTGTGCTTCTCTTATTTTTTCTACATTTGCTCCACCAAGCTGCTTTTCTGCTGTTTTGATAGCAAGTTTAATTCCTTCGTCGCTATTGAGATCAATCGCGTTTAATTGTTGTTTGGATAAAGTCGATATTATAATAGCGTTTGCCTGGCTTTGTATCTTTGGAGCTATCTTTCCAAGTTGTTCCTTCAGTTCTTTGGTAGCCTCAACTTCAATACCGCTATTAGGATCTACAAGTGTAGGTATTTTTCTGCGTAAAGTTCCACCTCCACTAACAGTCACGCTGTTAAAAGACTCATCAATACCAATCGCTCCGTTTTGATTACGGCTAGACAATCTGGTTTGAAGTCTTTGGCTATCGGAGAGAGGTGCTCCATTAGTATCTATACCCAGACTTTGAGCTCTTGTTTGCGCTCTTATATCGTTATATAAACTGTCAGCTATGTTTTTACCGCTCAAATCTCCAGATAGTATTCCTTCGGCAAGTCTATCATTAACACCAGTTAATCTTTCTTCAAGTTTCTCTAACTGATCTACTATTTTAGGTGTCTTATCTGTGAATAGAGATGCAAAGTCTTTAATGCCACCAAGAAGATCTATACCAAAACTTTTTAATATTGGGTTTAAAACTTGGAAAGCTGTAACTAATGTTCCAACTATTGGTATAAGTCTAGTAAATATACTGACCGATTTTCCTATTATAGGAGCTAATTTAATCAGAGCGCTTCCCGATTTTCCTAGCCCGAACCCCTTTAAGCCTCCTTTACTCCCGCCTAATCGCCCAAGAGCAGCACCTCTTGATGCAATACGTGCAGTTGTACGTTTCGATCTTGATTTTGTACTAAGAGCTCCTCCGAGCTGCCCTATATCTCCACCAACCTGACCAAGCAAGCCTTGTGTAAATACAGCGCTAGACAACCCTTCCGCAGCAGCAGCTAACTTACTCCCAAAGCCCTCTGTTTCTTTACCGACTCCAGCAAATACGCTTTGTAGTAAAAATGCAGAACCAGTAAGAGCTATCATTCTATTGTTAGACTTCTCTTGAGCTAAAGCGCTTTTGCCTGCAGTTTTACCTAATTTATCAAGGTTTTTACTAACCTTCTCAGCTGATTTTGATACATTCTCTGTTTGTTTTGCTGCTGCCATGTTTGGGCCAAAACCCCCTTCGAAATTAGGAACAAAACCCCTAGCAGCATTTTTAGGTACAGCACCAGTAGGTTCATCTCTTGTGTTTGTCACAGCAAGACCATTAGGGTTCTGGCTGTTTCTTAATCCTCCGTCTTGGTTTATTCTTATCTGGTTGATTGGAACACCAGCTTCTTTTTCGCGCTGGATTGCTTCTTCTAAAGCTCCGCCTCCAGCAAAGTTAGGTATGTAACCACCAGCAGACCTAGAAGGCAGTCCTTTTCTAAGAAAAAGACCTACTGGTAAAGGAGCACCTTTTTTGCCACCGTACTCTTTTTCAAGAGCGTTGTAACCTTTTCGGTCTACGCCGTATCTCTCGCTTGCTGTTTTTCTATCTACAAATTTATTTCCAAACAGAGAATCTTTCTTAAATTGGAAAGCTGCCTCGTTACCTACTACTATATCATAAAACTTTTTGGCAGTGCTTTTTAACTGATCTGCACCAGCTTTGTTTTTAACTTCAGCGCCTCCAGAACCTTGACCATCAGGAACTCTAAATTTCTTAAAAAGGCTTGGCGACGCTGGTAAATCTATCCTCGATGTATCTGTCCTTGACTTGTAATCTCTAAATTCAGAGCTACTCATTATTGCTGATAGACCAGTTTCAAAAATACTGCCAGCAAAACCACTTAAAGCTCCTTTGTTGAAAAGATTTTTGATTTGGTTCTTTGTGGCATCTGGAACCTTATCGCTTGGGCTCAAGCCTTTGGCATAATCAAGAGCTAACCCACCAGCAAAGTTACTGAGGTTTTTTTCTAGAAAATCTATGTCTGTCTTAGATCCTTTAGCGTTTTTGCTCCTCTCTTGCTGTGATAGGCCATAGGTAGGGACGTTTACCGAGGAATAACCAGGAGCAAGGTATGTATCGGCTTCTTGCTTGCTTGTGTAACTGCCTACTTTGCCCCCTTTTTTTAATGGTCCACTAAAAAGCGTTTTATTAGGATCGTCTGAACCAGCCCCCCCGACTAAGAGTATAAATTGCCCGTTAGAGTTTACCGATGGGCCCATTCCTGGTCCTGTTTTTCCTTTTTTTGCTGCAAAGTTAGGTATAAACCCACCAGCCGCATTTATCTTCTTTGCTCCACTTGGCAAACCCATTGACTTGACCATGTCTTGGTTAAAGATGGCAGATCCACCACCAGCAAAGTTAGGAACGATATACTCACTACTATTAGCAACCATTGTTCCTTTTTTACCATTACCAAATGCAAAGTTAGGAATTACAACTGGCTTAGCTCCGCTTGATGCGCCACCAACGCCGCTATTAATATCTTTCTGCTCTGCTCCTATTGGTAAAAAACCACCAGCTCCTCTTTTTGTAGCTCCAGACCTTATTAATGGTGAAACACCAACAGAAACCTTATTTAGTTGCGAAGTTAAGGCCACCCTCTCCCTTAATGCCTTATTGAAAAACTCTGCTTGCTGAGCTCTTTTGTTTTCAGCACTTAAAGATGAATTTTCTATTTTTAAAATCTGTTCTCTTATGCTTTTGTCGCCTATTAGTGTTTGGACTATCTGAGCTTGAATTGATTGTAATTTTTGAGCTTCTTTATTAAGCCCTAAGAAAGTTTTAAAAGAATCAACGCCAAACTTTAAAAGCTGCTTGGATAATTTATAAAGTAATAGACCAAATATAGCTAGTCCGCCCTTTATTAAAGCACTACCAAGCCCTTTTGTTATGCCTCTTGCTAGCTCCCCACCTATACCTTCGCCGTCTAGTAGGTCTCTAGCTTTTTGAGCAAGATTGTTAAATATGTTTAACAGCTCTTTAAATGTATCAGTAACTCCTAATTCTCCAAGGCGATTAGCTAAATCTTGGACACTCAAAGACGTTGTATTAATAGCTGCCGATAAAGTTTGGTTAAGTATTATATTTTTCTGATAAGCTTGGTCTGTTGCATTTCTAAAGGCTTCTGTAGCTTTAATGGCTATAGATGACTCACTACTATAGTCAGACAAAGCCGCAATTAAAGGTGCAATTTGGAATCCTCCACCAATTTTTTCTGTAATACTTCTAACCTGTACATCATTTAAGTTTTCCAGTTGTTTGGCTAAGCCCTCTATTAGTTTTGTTGCTGGTAATATTTTTCCTTGAAGATCTGTAACTTGAACACCAACACTCTTTAAAAGATCTAAGTTATCAGCTCTTCCAATTCTTGTGAAGATGGTTTTAAATGAGTTACCAATAACAGCTCCACCACGCGCAGTTTTTTGCTGAACTGCTGTTATAATACCGCCAAGTTCGTCAATACTAACTCCAGCTTGTTGTGCTACAGATGCAGATCTCTTGAATCCTTCAATGAGGTCTCTTTCTGAAACTGCGAATTGGTTGGCTGCGTTACTAATTTTATTAAGAACTTCCCCAGTAGTTAGACCAGCCTTAGTAAAACTGTTAACTGCAGCAGTCAATCCAGAAACTGCATCTGCAGCGCTAATACCAGAAAGACGAGCAAGTATCATGGCATCATTAAGCCTACTTGTGACTTCTGTAGCGCTTAAACCCTGTCTAGATAATTCCAATGCAGCGTCAGCCACAGTATTAAATGTTTGCTCTGTGCCTTTAGCTATCTGAAATATCTCGTCCTTCAAGCCACTTAAACCAGATGTGCTAGTCTTGAGGATAGAGTTGATTTTAGCTAGACTCTTTTCTACCTCGATGGTTGTTGTTACTAAAGATTTAAAGGATTGTACTACCGCATTTATTAGGCCTACTGAAGCTCCAAATGCAATAACACGCGCATTCGCTGCTTGCATTGATTTACCAAACTCATCAGCTTGACCTGTTATTCTCCCCAGCGGCTGCTCTAAAGATTTTATATCTTTGGCGTTAGTGCCTAGATCTATCTTTAGATTTCTTCCAGCTTTTTTTGCTACGTTAGCAACTTGCCTTTCAAGTTTGCTTTGGTTTACTAATCTTCCTTCTAACGGTAATGATACTGATTCTGGCATGTTGGTGACCTTTTTTCCTTTAAAGGTATTACACGAAAAGTAAAATTATTTACCAGCCAATTTCATCATTTGTTCCATGGACAACTTGCCTCCAGCCTTCTTTATTTCTTCGGTAAGAGATATTTCGGTGCTATCACCAGCCAAGTCTTTAACATCTTGTGTTGTTGCCCCAAAGACCGTCGAGGCCGCAGCGTCATCGTCTATAAATTTCTTGGATTTACTTGAATCACTCTTGGATTCTGAAAATGCCAACAACCTTTCTGGATCATCTTTGATATCCTCTGGTATGTTTTCAACATGCTGAAATATGCTATGGAAAACCCTCCCAAAGACAGCCATCTTTAATTGATAAACTGACAAATCAATAAGAGGCTTACCAAAAAAATCCTTAGGGTTCTCAGAAAAAGATAAGTATAAATTAAAGAACGGCCTCAGAACAGTCTTTTGTATGTCAAGCTCATTAAATTTTTTAGCAAGATCTAATTGAATTTTCTGCAAGAGGTGCATTTCCGAATCGTCCATTTCGTCAAACTCTTGTTTGCTAAAAGCATTGTTTTCCAATTCTTCAGAATCGTATATAAAATATCTTACTATCTCACTCGAAGCCATTGCAGAAGCATAATCTTCCGCTGTTTTACCAACTATCTCTTTTCTTTTACTAAGTAAAGCAAGCCACTCTTCATTCTTTTTGTTTATTGTTTGTTGGACCGCTTCTTTTTGAGAAGGAAGAAACATACCCTCCCTTGTTTTCTTTAAGTTCTTGATCTCAAGGTCTAAAGAAGAGATCTTCAGGTCGTCATCCTCGACCCAAAGACCATCTTCTTTAACTTTCTTTAGTATAGATTCCTCAGTTTCTACACCTTTATCAATAGCTTTCTTTTTGTATTTCTCATAGTATAAATGAAGATTTCTCTGGTCTTTTATACTTGTGTGTTTCAAATATAAATCTTTACCAAAGAAATCAAATTTCGTATAACCGTCGAATATTTCACCAGCTATAGAAATGTAAAACTCTTCATTCACAACTAAGAATTAAAGAATGCTAAGTAGCTTCTTCCAAAACCTCTTCTTCTTCTTCACCATTCTCAACTTTATCAATTAGAGATTCAAACTCTTCCTGTGTTGAAGCTTGATTGAAGAACCAGAATGCCAATGTCGTAGATACTTTTTTAATTAATTCTGAATAAAAAGGGTCATCCTCCTCTTCTAATTCATAATAGAAATCTGTTTTTTCTTTAAAGTCTTCGCCTTCAAAATAAGGAATAAACTTATCTTTAGCTTCGTCATATACGTAAGTCAAGAAAAGACAATACCAAAGAAGAACTTTGTTTTGAGCTTTTACATCCGCCGTATGATCAAACAAGGATTGAAAGTTTGATTCAAAATCAACAATTTGCTTTCTGTTTACTGCGATGTCAGCTTTAACTTTGTTAAATCTTTTTTCTTGGGCTTCTGTTCTTTTTTTGATTGTTTCCAAACGCATGTATTCGTTTTGGAGTTCCAACGCTTCTGTATACATCTTCGCATAATCAGAAGAATCATCTTGACTAAACAAACCCCCAGTATCGCTGTATTTTTTACCTAGCATAGCCTTGGTAAGAATACCCTTTTTAATACAATTACTCATTTCGACCGAATATTCAAGTTCGGCTTCTTCAAGCTCTCGTCTATTAGGCCTTCTGATTTGAACCTCTACAGGCTCTTTCTTCTTGACCTTCCTTTTTGTGATAGTTTCTTCTCCAGTCTTTTTATTTTTTCTGACGGATTCTACTGTTTTTTCAACATCTCTATCGATGGTGAACTTGTATAATATTTTTTTGTCCATATTCCTTGTTTAATTAAATTTAAATGATACCTTGAAATTTTCAATTTCTTTTTCCATATTTCTTACTGATTCGTTACCGTGATCAAGAATCCTCTTTCTTATCCAAGCTAATTTTTCAGGAGTAAAATGATCAGCTGTTTTTATTACTGGATGATACTTTTTTGGTATTTCTTCATAAAGTTTTTGGTAATGAAATTCATGATCCCTTCTCATATCTTCGACCAACATTAGCATCGTTTTAAACAAGCCTGTTATCTCTTTATGAGAGCTATCATTTAGAAATTTTTTAGCATTCATACCTTTAACCTTTATTATAATACAAAAAAAAGTGTAATTTTCAATATGGGAAGCTTTTTATCTACATCACAAAAATCAGAAATCGAGCGTTTATATAATAAACTGCATGAAACTTTCGCCCAAACAATAACTGTTTACAAAAATGGCAAAAAGACTTTGATAGCTCATGATCCAAAATACAACTCTATATATGGTAGAAACAACTTTGGAAAAAGAGACAGCGTTGAGTATGAGACTCTGTCTAACACTTTTGACGCTAGAGTATATTATATAAAAACTGAAGAAGAGCTATTTAACAACGAAAATAGCCAAATCAAAGTTGTCATGCCTAAAGGTTCAGTTAAAATAATAGTTAAAAAAGAAGGTTTTGATTTTATACAGGAAGCAAGAAGGGTCGAATTCGACGGCAGGAAATTTAGCATACATACAGATGGAGCTCCATACGGCTTAACGTCCAACCTGTTTTATACATTCTTCCTAACCCCATTAGACGAAGCTAAAGATTAACATGATTAAAATTCCAAAAAGCATAATCAAAAATATAGAAAGAAAGTCTCAGAAAACAAATAAAAAAGACTATAATAAACTTTTTAAAAAAAACTTTGATAAAATAAAAGAAGAAATGATTCAGGAGTTCCTTTCTGATCCCGTTACTGTTGAATTATTGGCTGGCTCAGGATCTTCTAATTCTAGCGGCACACTAGGCGGCATCTCTAATCTTTTTGCATTTATAGGATTTAATTCGGGTGAAAACCCAATAAACCCGATATTAGATATACTTCAAAATATAAGTTACAAAGATTCAGGAGAATCAACTAAAGGCAGAAAGTTTACCGTGGCAATGCCAACTACTCAAGATATATTTTCTGTGACCCCGATGCCTTGGGCAACTGGCAGAAGTTGGGCGAAAGGCATAGAAACAGGAATATCTGGGGTTGGCTATCTACTAAATAAATCAAGCGCATCAAGTAGATCTGGTGTAGCTATACAAGCAAGGTCTAGAGTCAGAGGTGCGAGATTCAACAACAGACCTTATATTTCTGCTTTAATTAAAAAGTACAAAAAAAAGTTTAACGATCTAAAATGATAGAACAATATCATCATAAACTAACCAATTCTTTTATGCTTTGGTTTGACAATTATCTTTTAACTAAGGGTAAAGCTTATACAAATCATACTGGTGTAAACTTAGAGTTTTATGCTGACGATAGAATCGATTCTAATTATAAAGCTTATGGTAGTCCTTACAAGCAGTGGGTGATAGACTCTTCTGTAGATGGCGCTATAATACCAACTACAGTTAATGTAAACGGCTCAACCCAAGGAGATTACAACCCTGTGACGAGCGGAAGAAATGATCTGGCAATAGACTTCGACAATGGAAGAGTTCTCATGAATGGACCTTCTGAAAACCTAGAAGTAAGCTGCGATTTCTCAGTAAAAGATTTTAATCTTTATTTTGCAAATGAAACTGAAGAGGATTTAATTGTAGAAAACAAATACACAATAAACTCAAGAGTAATACCTTCTGAACTTTCCCCTATAGAGCCATACGATCAAGTTATTCCCGCTGTGTTCTTCAATACTAACACGTTCCAAAACAAAGGATTCGCCTTTGGGGGCATGGAAGAAACCACCACTACAATAACAGCTACCGTTATGTCTGAAGATAGCTATATGCTTGATGGCGTATTATCTATTTTCGCTGATTCAAAAAATGAATCTATAGCGGTAATACCAATGTCACAACACCCATTTAACGAATTCAACGATCTAAAAGATGGAACCTACAATTACAAAGAACTCGCTAATGAAAACGGGAAATGCAATGGTCTTTATGTAAATAACGTTACAACATCAAAACTTACAGATAGAGCTAGAAAATCATTATCTAACGATATATTTGTAGGATTTATAGATTTTGAAATTCAACAACATAGATTTAGACACCAATAATTTCACAATATACAAAAACAACTGTAAACATTTAAAATAATACCGTCATGTCAAGAAACAGAGTAATTTATCAATCGGAAGCCTTATTCGTAAGTAAGGATATAACCTCAACAGCTCACTATGATCACGAACAACTTCACCGTGTTCAAAGTGCTAACTACGGATTTTCAATTAACCGCCAAGACGTAAACCAGTTTGGAAACCTAGCCAGAATTGACTCTATGATTCTTGAGGCTCCTACTGTAAACTTCGATGTTAGTTATTATCCTACAAACGGATTCAACGAAAGAATTTTAGATTTCTACGTTCGCAATCAATCGCAGACACTTTCTGGTCAGTTCGCATCTGGTCATCTAGCTGCTGGTTCTGGTCAAAACTTCTACATCCTTACGGTGCCAGAAGGAAGAGATGCCAACCTAAATAGAGAGAACAATGAAACGGCAAATAGCGTTATTGGTATCGGAAATGCATTCCTTACCGACTACACTCTAGACCTTTCGATTGGATCGCTACCTACAGCTACTGCATCTTTTGAAGCATCTAACATTATCGCAGATACTACAGTTTCTGGAACACAGGGAACCTTCTCTGGTTTTAGTGGAATCATTTCACCTGCTGTTGACCCAGAAATAGGCGAACCTCTTGGTTATGATATTCAACTTCCTTGGGCTAGCGGAAACTCAAATACCGATGGAGTTGCCTCTGACGCCGATTTGGTTTCAGCTCTTCGTCCAGGAGATATTAAGATTGACATCTCTAGTTTCCAAGGAGATCTTCTTAGTAGTTTGAATAGCAACGACGGACTTCACATTCAGAGCGCTAACTTATCACTACCTTTATCTAGAACGCCAATCGAAAGACTTGGTTCCAAGTTCCCATTTGCAAGGGTTGTAGATTTCCCTGTCAACGCCACACTTTCTGTTAACGCTATTGTTAACACAATGGAAGCCCAAAACTTAGCCTCAATGATCAGCGGTTGTGGTGAAGACAACAGAAGAGACGTTACACTAACTCTTGAAGAGTGTGGTATCAACAAAACAGGAATGAGCATCCTACTTAAGGGTTGCACAATTGATTCTGAAAGTTACTCTTCAAGTATCGGTTCTAACAAGAGCGTTGACATTACCTTTTCTACCCAAATCGGTGGAACGAGAGACCAAAACAACGGCATCTTCGTTAGCGGAAGCAACTCAACTCCGATGTTCGTCCAACCTTAATCATTATAAAATCAAACATTCTTAAAATATGTCAAGAAACAGAGTAATTTATCAATCGGAATCCCTTTACGTCAGTAAGGACGCGGGATCAGCAGCATCTGGAGACCACCATGAACTCATCAGGGTTCAGAGTGCTAACTACGGATTTAGTATTAACAGACAGGATGTAAACCAGTATGGCAACCTTGCTCGTATTGACTCTCTAGTTCTAGAAGCTCCTACGGTCAATTTCGACTTCTCGTATTACGTTGGAGATGGTTTTAACGAAAAAGCCTTAGGGTTCGACGTTACATCATCCTCTCAGTTCCCAAGTGGATTCCTAGAGACAACAAGCGGTAGAAACTTTTACATCCTTACCTCTGATGAAGGTCAAGACTCAGTAACTTTTGCAAACGGAGATCCGTACAGTGTTATTGGAATTGGAAACGCATTCTTAAGCGATTATTCAGTTGACCTTTCTGTAGGAGCGCTTCCTACTGCTACAGTCTCTTTTGAGGCTGCTAACATCAACTCAAGCAACGGAACTATAGCTGGAGATACTTTCCTAAGTCTACACGCAAGTGGAGAAAGTCCTGCTATCGACATTGCAGAAGGAGATCCAATTGGACAGACAGTTGAGCTTCTCAGACCTAGAAATACAGGTCAAGACGGTCCAACTGCATTGAGGCCTGGTGACATTTACATCACATTCCCAGGTTTTAACAATACAAACGGAGGATTAGCTAAAATTGATGGTGCGGGTAAATTCCACCTTCAAAGTGCTAACTTATCAATGCCTCTTTCTAGATCACCAATCGAAAGACTTGGTTCCAAATTCCCATTTGCTCGCGTTGTAGACTTCCCTGTTAACGCTTCTCTTAGCGTTAACGCTATCGTCAGTGAACAAGAAGCCGCTAACTTGGCAAGCCTAATTTCTGGCTGCACAAGTTCTCAAGGTGAGGTTCAAGTCACAATGCAATCTTGCTCAGGCACAAATTCAATGGTATGGAACCTTAAAGGAGCTACTCTAGATTCAGAAAGCTATTCATCTAGCATTGGATCAAACAAGACTGTTGATCTTACCTTTGGAGTACAACTTGGAGGTGTTGATGACACCAATAACGGTATCATCTGTAGTGGAGCTGGTAATTCCAGACCAATCTTTACTCTTCCTGCTTAATTTAAAAGAAAACCTATAAAGTAAAAGCCCCGCGAGAGCGGGGCTTTTTTGTTGTTCAACACAACACGTTAACACTAAAAGTAATTATTTAACCATCTATTCCTGATACCTGTCTTGGCTCTGACTGATATACATTATACTTAGCAACAAGATCGTTTAAAGTAGACTTAGCGTCATTAGCTAAACCCCTGATTACTTTCGCTGTTTCATTTTTATTTGCGAATGTAACCCTACTCTCTCCATCGCTAATCGATGCCACCTCTTCTGTCGAGGTAGCAGAAGCGTCCATAATGCCTCTTAAAGCGTTTCTGGTCTTCTTGGAGTAGTAATGATGCAGATATACTTGTTTGTATATAGCTTGCGCCTCAGAATCCAAATTTGAGCCTTCTAGACAGTAGGAGGTATTTATCAAACTATTTAAAAGACCAAGGTTTGCTTCTAGCCAGGAAAGAATCGATGGCTCTGTATTTAAACAAGGATCGTTATCGAACTCGTTCTCCATTAATTCACTGGCAATATCTTTTAATACTTCCATTTATTAAATTTCTCCTAAGATTTTAATTGTCTCTGCGTGTTGAGGGTTATTAGGGTCTAATTTGATTGCGTTTGTCTTCGTAGGCATTACGTTTCTCATATTATTTCTATTGTAAGACTTAAACTCGTTTCTAAGCGCCCCTTTAAGCACTGGCCCAGATTGATATGGATTCATACCAACTCTATAAGCTAAATCTTGTAGCCCAGCCTCACTAAGACCTTTAAGCTTCTCTTCAAATACGTCTAACTCATTAGTACCAAACGGATTAATCTCGTCAACACCAAGGATAGTTTCAAGCTCTGCCATTTTCTTTGTAAACTCAGGCGTTCTTGTTTGGTTATTAGCTTTCATTTCATTAATTTCTTCAACTAGACCTTTTTTCTCTGGCTTCTCTTCTGAAACAACACTTTCCTTAACTTCTTTAGCAGCTTCATCTACAGCAGTAGATTTGATTTGCTTTTTCTTTGCTTTTTTGGATGATTTCTTCATAGGGTTTTTTTGTATTTCTGCAGATTCGTCTGAACTTTCGACGCCATACGATACATGCATTTTATTTGATTCTTGTTCTTCCATATCTCTATAATATGTTTATCTTATGATATTTACACAAAAAAAGACCACTCCGTTAAGAGTGGTCTTAAAAATTTATTTTTTAAATTTATATTAGAGGTTAGAAGCAATGATTCCAGCCAATGCACGGTTATCAAGAACCATACGACCTTCTTCGATGCCACCAAACCAACCGATCTTCTTCTGACGGATGCTGTACTGATCGTCAGCAGTCAGATTGAACTCGGAACCATTCTCTTCGTCGACGGCTACTGCCTTAACGAGGGAATCGCGTCCGCGATCAAGACCAAGCATGATTTCGTCAGCAGCTCCATTAAATACTGCGCCGCCAGTTCCATCAGCCTTGCTGTATGAAGTTGCGCCAGCAACGGTATCAAAGATTGTGTTGAACTTCTGGTTACGACCAAGCTCATTTACCTCCATGATGGAGATACCGTAGAAGTCAGGAAGACCACCACCAGCTTGATAAACAGAAGAACGCATGCCTTCAGTTCCGTATCCGTCGTCATTACCTTTGGTATTGATTGGGTTGTAAGCCATCTCACGAAGAGACTTAACTGCCTCTGGAGAGACCATGATGTCAGTGATACCACGACGTCCGCCTTCAGGAGTACCTTTGTTCCAAGCTGTGTTGATACGCTTAGCGCGTGTCAGGAGCTCGTTAAGGTCGTCGAGGAGGAAAGTACCGTCTGTAGTAGCGCGGAAAACGTGATCCTTGCCGTTTGTAGTAGCGTCAGCAACTGCACCCATGATAAGGTTAGCTGAAGTACGCTCTTGCTTAAGAAGGATTTCTTGAGCCATACGAGTGAATGTCTTGCTGATTACGTCCATGCGGCTCTTGGCTGCATAACGACGATCAAAACTTACAGCAGTATCAAGTGAGTAAGTTGCGATTTTAAGCTCAGACACAGTAGGGATAACCTGGTTTTGTGGAAGACCACCAGCAGCGCTGGTGCTATAAACTTGCACATAGTCCTCGTCAGTTACGTCATAGTACAGATCCAACGGAATCGAAGGATTGTCCTCAGAGTTGAACTGGAGAGGGGTGAAAAGGTTACTGACTACTGGTGCATTGTTGATGACTTCAGCGATAACTGGACCGATGAATTCAGCAAGTGCGACTTGTGCCTCGTAAGCAACCGAGCGGTTCTTAGAAGCCATAGCTTTAATAAGCTCGATTTGTTCTGGTGTTCTTTTAAGAGAAATTTTCATATTTATATATTTTCTAGTTATTTGTTAAGATTACAGACCAAGAGCAACAACTGCGTAATCGCCTTCCCAGGAATCGGTAATGGTTCCGCTTGAGCGGCTTCCAGTTCCAATTACTGTACCTACTTTTTCGGCTGCAGTAGCTGCACACGCAGCAACTTTACCAGCTGCACCAAGTGCGATGCCGCCTCCTACTACAAGTGCGCCATCATAGGCTGCAGATGTGATAGTAAAGACTCCGCGAGTAGCAACAGGAACAGCTTGTCCTGGAAGTACTGAGCCGAGCTCTTCAGCTTTCACTGGGTTGTAAAGAAGCTTCTCGCCGTTCTCGTCAGCCTTTGCAGTTTGACGTAGAGTGATTCCAAGAAGTGACTCACCGCTAGCAGCAGGAGCACACTCAAGGTTTACACTTGGGTATTGAGCTTTAATGAACGGATAATCAGTCTTACCGAGGTAAGAATTGTCTGAGTAACCAACTGGGTCCTTGTCGAAGTCTCCTGCGGAGACCTTAACAAATACACCAGCATCACCAGCACCTGTGTCCGTAGTGGACGCATTGACGCTAGCACCTTCAAGGGCGAAGAGATTGATTACATCATTCTCGTCGTATTGTCTAAATGGTAGAATTCTAAGTGACATATTATTTTATTTTTTTGTTAAATTATTAAGAAATTTCGATATTACTGCGATCAAAAGCTGCAGAAAACTTTTCTTTGATTGTTTGTTCGGCGCGTGAAGAGCCTTCGTTTGAGTTTGCAATTGCAGCTTCGGTTGTCTCTGCGCCGTCAAGGATTTCCTCCTCGGTTTTGCTTGCGATAGCCTCTTCTGTTGGCTCAGAAGTTGGTTGAGAAATTCTCTTCTCTACCTCTTCTTGAATGCGAGCCTCTACTTGCTTTTCAAATTCAGCTTTGGCTTCCTTGCTCTTGTGCTTCCAGAGTACAACGAGCTTTTCTTCGAATGAAGCGAAAGCCTCTTCTGCTGCGTCGATATCTTTAAGTTCTTTAGCAAGAAACTCCTTGTCTTCGTCTTCAAGATCAAATTTTTGATCCAGAACGTCCATTCTCTCGTTGAAACGAGCAACTGCCTGTTCAGCTTTTTGAGCTGATTCAAATTCGGCAATTTTTGTCTGTGCCTCATCGAATTTAGACTTTAATTCTTCGACTGAAGATTTAAGTTCCGCATGTTCGGTGGCTACAGCCTCTTTTTCTTCTTGTGCTTTGGTAAGTTCTGCACGGAATTCCTCGTCTTTTTCCTTGATAGCATCAGCAAAGGTGCTAGTCATGGAGGCGATTGCTTCCTGTGAGAACTTCTTGTCGGCCAGAAGATCCTTCAGTTCGTCGATAACTTTTTCGGTTTCCATAGAATTATTCTTTTTAAGGTTTACATTAGTTTTTTCACTTTGTGAAATATTTTTATCTCTTTTGTCTTTTATTACAATAGGGTTTTCGTTGTCTGGCTTCATGTAAATACCTTTAACGTCTGCCGCTGGATTGGTTGTATAGCCAATCCCCAATGGATAAATCTTTCCTGTGATGAGCCTGTTTACAGTCTCACCCTTGTCTGTTTTGCCGCTTCCACCAAAGGAACGAAGGCATCCGACCATTTCTTCCATCTCTTCAGGATCAGAGATTATTCTTGCTTCTTCGACATATTCACTGCCAACTGCCAGCACGAAATCAGAGAAACCAACCTCCCAACTTGTCGATATGCTGTGATACATACCTTCCCTAGGATCAACTGATTTTTCTATAGCTTCTGCAAATGTTGAATTAGCTGATTTATAAACCAAAGCACCAAGAGCAATATTAAATGGTTTTGTATAACCTTCAAGCTCTTCAGCTTCCATGATTCTACTTGTTCCGTATTCGCTCCAACCTGCGCTAGCAATATGGCCTACGATTTTATCTTTATCGTGCTCTATGTTTGTAGGCTTATGTACAAAGTTTTTTGTATATTCAATAGCTGTTTTAGAATCTATTCCATCACCATTTTTATTGAATTTATTAACGACTGCAGCATTAAAGGCTACTCCAAGAAGATCAATATTATCTTCGAAGTTTACGCCGCTAGGAATAAGAGACTCTAAATTGTCTAAAGAAGCCTTAGATATAAAGGACCCTCCACCGATATCACAAGAGAAGACTTCCGCTTCAAATGTAGCTGTATATTTATATTTAGGCTCGCTCTTCTTCTTTCTTTTCATTACTATGATATAAAATTGCTGCTGAGTAATTATCTAGTTCGTGCTTAGCTGATATCTCTAAAATTTCAGGCAAGACATTAAGTTTTTGAATCTCTTCCAGGTTAGATACACAAGAAAGAGCGGTTTGTGTCCAATTTTCAATGTTTGTGGAACAAACTACTGCCTCGCATAGGCTATCAAGCATATTTTCGTTATTTTTTGTGAATCTTTTTATTTTTAATTCCTTCCTCATAACTTTTTTAATCTTTGCTCTAGCGGTTTCGAGTTCCTCTATTGTTGATTGAATGTTTTTCCTTGAATATTGTGCTTGAGAATTTTCTTGTGGTATTCCAGACGTCCCCTCTGGTCTGCCAGCTTGTCCACTGGGACCTTGATTAACTTCAGACTCTGGAGACTCAATCATCGGGACTCCCCCAACAATAGGGTTGTAAAAACCTTCTTCTCTTTCCTCAATAAACTTCTTTTGAGCTGGAGAGAGATCTTCAGGCTGCGGGAACTTTCCTGTGTTAAACATCTCCATGCCCTGTTGAGGCGTAATAACTCCAAGCTCCATTAGTCTTGTAGATACCCTCATCAATTGAGTCTCGTCTCTCATATCGATATCTTTAAAAACAGCTGTCGGATAAGACCTGAATCCCAACTCTTTTGAAACTCTCTTCATTTCTTTTTGCAAGAAGTCTGCAAGAAAAGCATTTCTCGCTTCCTTAAGTCTATCGATAAATATTTGAGCCTTTACTTGGGTAGCTCCATATTTCTCTTCACCAACAATAACATTTTGAAGCCCTTGTTTGATATCCTCGTTTAAAACTTTGTATTTTTCAGAACCTAGTACTTTATTTAAATCTGGAATAATGAACTCTGCTTTTGTTGTATAATCTGAAACTAATACCCTTCCCACACTCTCGTTTTTAAATAAACTCTGCATTGCGTTTAGATTTTGGGCGTTAATTCCTCCCTTGTCTGGCTCTGCCCCCATGGTTATAAGCAATATTACATTTTCTATTGTTCTTGTAATAGCTTGATCCATTTTCTTGAGTTCCATCTTAGCATTGATATCTTCAAGTACTGGATAACCGAAAGGTATGGCGAAAGGCTCGTAATCTTGTTTTTTATAAAAAGAATGAGACACCTTCATGGGGTCTAGTTTGATTTTTAAACCATCGGTATTATAATTTCCCTTTTTAACACTTTCTTTTACATCTTCAGGAAGAGAATCGAATATTTCCTTATCTTCCTCTGTTGATGGGTTCTGAAGTCTTGACATTTCATACTCAGAGAGTATTTTTTCATAAGCTCCGTCATTGAAAGCTGAAGCTCTAGTAGCTACAATATCATAAGGATTCATCAATATGTAACGTATAGGTACTTTGTTTTTTGCTCCGTTAGTTGGGGCAATTGATTTAATCAGTTCCGCAAAGTCGTCAGCCTTAAACTTGCCATCCAGCCTATACAAAAATATATTTCCACTTCTATAATATTCTCTGAAGTATTGATCTTTAAGGTTGCTCAGGTTAATTTTTTTAAACCACTCCGCAAAGAAGTCCCTGCTTTTTTTTGTTCCGCCCTCTAGGAATAAGTCGGTATTAGCAAACTCCGACATAATGTCTACAGCATTTCTGAATACTGAAACATTCGCGTATGCTTTCTGGCAAAGTTCTATAGCGTCCCTTACGTTAACCCCATCTGAAGCGTAGTCATATGGCAGAAGACCTCCTCTTATGCTTGAGAATCTGTCTGGCTTAACATTGTATGCAGCCCTGTTAAACCTAGTAGCTCCTTTACCAGAAGAAGTAACCCTTGAACAGGCTGCGTTAGAACTAGAATTGTAAGACGCGTCAGAAGTATAAAAAGGATCTCCCATCATGTCTGGAGAAAAGCCTTCTTGTGGTTGGCTGGGTTTCAATTCTTCTTTGTTATTAAATTTACCCCAGTAGTCTGATTTTTTTGTATATTTCCTCTTTGCCATAAAAGATTATACACTCAAAAGTATAAAGTTAAAGTTATAACTTTTAAAAGTTTAACTTTGTACAATTTAATCTAAAAACATAGGAGTGAATGTCTCTTGGTTAGTGGCGATATTATCATCCATCATATCATAGAATACATGCATCATCCAATTGCCAAGTATTAATGCGGAATAGGAGTCTTTCCTTGCCTTATCTGCCCCACTTTGTTTTCTTAAGTTTAATGGTAAGTCAAAGCTTTGGGTTCCTTGTGTTGAGGTTGAAACTTGTACTAAAGCGCACTCTACTTTAATCAAATCCATCATATCTTTTTGGTGTTCCACAAAATCAATCATTTTAGAAGGTTCAGACTTGTTTTCGTAATTTCTTAAGAATGTTAAATCCTTGATTGGTATCTTTGCCTTTCTTTGTCTATTGTAATCATCATTCATTGCCATTCCAGCAAAGTAAATTCTCTTGTGATCGAATGCTGCTTGCAATAACTCGTTTGCATACCTTATCCATTTAGATGTTGGCTTCCTAAGGAATACATAAGTATTTGTTTCTTTGTTATATTGTCTTTTTAAACCTCTTAAGCCCTTTTCGTATTCTTGGTGGTCATCCAAGTCGGAATCTACTAAATTCAATTTTAAATTATTCTTTTTAAAGATTGTACTCTCGTTGCATGAGTTTAAAAACTGAACTCCACCGTTATAGTCACCAACTATGAAAACAATATTAAAGTTCTTGATTAAATACGCCATATAAGTTATATGCGTTTTAAGATTTGCTCCAGGCAAAGCGTAACTATGCACTATAGTGCCTTTTTTAGTATCCCTGTTTAATTTAATCAGTAAAATAGCGAAATCGTCAGAGCCGTCACTTTCAGACCAAGATGGGTCAAAGGATAATATATATTCATCCTGTGGTACACCAACAACCTCTACCGATTGCCCTTCTCCATCTTCTATGGTACACTCCTTCATCTTACTCACCTTGAAGTAACCAGAGCTATCATCTGTAAATACAGCCATAAACTCTCGGTCAAATTGAGATTGGCTCATTGTCGCTTTTGCTTGATCAATAAGGTTTTGATCATAAAGTTGTTGTGGAGCACAGTCATAACTAAAGTGCATTATGGTTCTATGAGCCTTATCTTGCTCGTTTTCATTAAGAATCAATGACTCATATTGACAATACATCTTATATAAATGTTCGAATCTATAAGAGGCAGAAGATAAACCAATAATTTTGTTGTTGGGCCATTTAGTCCTGTCCTCTTCTTTCATTTTACCCTGCTCTATCATTGTTGTCTCGAGATCATATGTCTCTTGTCTTTCAGTAGGGTTTTTAATAACAGAAAGGAACGGCATAATAACCTCATTCAATACCTTTTCAGGCATAAGAAGAAGCTCATCAATAATCATCCTCTCAAAACGGAAACCACGGAGCTTTTCTCCATCACCTAATGGTAGAGCTGTTATCTTACTAGATCCAAGTTCCATAACCCATTGGTCGTTAGCTTTGGATACTCTGGTAATGCATTGAGAAAGGAACTCGGCTTTTGGACTCGCGGCTATCTCTTCCATCTTAGTAAATATCATTTTTGACTGTCGAAAAGACTTAGATATAATTCCAATGTGAACACCTTGGTTCATTATAGCGTCTAATAGCGCAAAAACGGCCGTAGAGAAGCTTTTAGACATTCCACGACTCCATATGCCTAAAAAGTAATCGGTCTCCATCATGCCCTTAATAGCCATGTGCTGGAAGGGGAACAATCTCACCCCTGTTATAAACTCTGCAGCGAAAGATGGATTTTGTCTAAGGAATTTATAAAACAATAATTTTGCTTCATCTTCCTCTAGATAACCCTCTATCTCTAAAATCTCCTTATTAATGTCAGGAAACCTATTTCTTGATTCTTGAATACCTGTTGTCCAGCTCATATTTATTTTTATTTATTTTTATTAGATATACGCTTAGACCAGAAATATTCTACGTCGGTATTCCAAAGTTTTTTCCCTAGCATTAGTATTTTAGGAATTAACTCTATACTGTTAGTTCTAGAGCCAGAAAAAACAAATTGACAGCAATCCTTATACTGTTTTTGTATTTCTCTCATATTATGATAAACATAGCTGAGTTTGAATTTCTTATAGCTCTTCTTATTGATGTCCTCCATCTCATCAAAGCCGTTCTCCACAACAACAAACATGTAAGAGCCTAAACTTCTGCATCTATCAAGCTCCTTACAGAACCTAGCATAACCAGTTGTTATAGTTCCGCAGAAATCTCCAAAGGATTTCCTGTCTACTGTTGTATAATCATAATTACTAGCCTCTACAGAATAATCACCGACGTCTAATTTATATTTTTCACTGTTTTTGAAGCTCAAAGGTTTTTGCTCTCTAGTGTCTATCAGTATTTTTACTTTAGAGTAATCATTGTTAAATTCTTTTGGCAAATTTTTATTAAACAAGGGTTCTATCCCACATTGTTTGCATGCCTCTGTGTAGCTGCCAAAATGTTTTTTATAAATATCAATTGGCGGCAATCCAGATGTGATTAGCTCCAACTGCGTTGGGCCATAATCCAAACCTTTTTCTTGCACCCTATGAACAAGGAGTTTAGCAATATATTCTTTAACTTCTTCATCTGGAGATTTGTTTATCCACTCCATTAGTTGTTGCGGTTGTGAAAAATCCTTAAAGAAGTAATCGTCGTAATTCTTAAAAGGCAATAAATCACCAGTTAGTTTGTTTTTTCTGCGATAATTGCGCACATAGTAATCACCAAGCATCACACCATGCTTCTTAACGTGAGTATGGAGCCCCCTAAGGCTCTCAAACTCTTTCTGGCACTCCTGACACTTAAATAACATCGTCCTGGCTTATACCTAGAATTCTAGCTTTCCACTCAGTCATGCCCTCAATCCTCTCAGCTTCTTTTTTGACTGTTTGTTTTTGCATTTCAGCAATCCTCACCATGTTGTCTCTTTCTTCTTTCTCTTGAAATAATTGAACTATTGATAAAATAGAAGCATTATCCTTGGTCTTGTTTTTCATTCTTTCAGACCTGTCACCTTGTAACTTTTTGGTTAAGCTTTCTATTCTATTCTCACACTGGTGATATTCTGAACTTTTAGCTTTAATGATTTCCGCAAGCCTCACTGACATCTCTGTTTGGTCGTCCGCAACGTCGAACATATCGTTAAGCTTGTTCAAATGTTTGCTTACAACCTCCAAATTGATTATCTCTTTACACACGTTGAGGTAAAGGTTGATTTCATCAGCAGTTAAATCGGGTTTGTCCCATATTAAACGAATAAATTCTTGTTCAAATAAAGTTCTGTCGCTTGTGTCTAAATAATTATTCATTATCTTCAAAAAACGAGAATTATTAAGATGAATACCAAGCTTATCGACACATATTTGATATTGCCTATTGATTTTTGACTCTTCAAGGTTTAAACCTACAGCATCGTTTATCTTTTTAAGAATTCTACTAGCAGCTTTCGGCGCAACGTAAGAATCCAAAGCCCCACTATCTTGTGAAGGCAAGAAGTCTGGGTTTACTTTTTTAATATGGTCTAATACAGCTCTCTGCTCTAAGCTTAATGGGTTAACACGCTTATCTGGAAACAACAACTTAGCTATAGCCAGTGAAGATAGACTATCTTTTGCCTGATTTATTATAAATTCTTTCTGCTCTTTTGTAAACTTGATCTTTTCCTGCTTAGGCTTAAATGATGTCTTGAACTCTATCTCGTTTTCAATCAAAAATTTACGTACAAGCCTACCCTGTTTACTTCTTCCGTCTAAACTGTCGTCTTTAAAGCACTCCTTAGTAAGTAGATTTAAATCTTGCATTTTTTTGGCGTTCTCCTTTAAGAAATCCTCCTGTTCTTTATTTAACTCCATTTTTTAATCTGTTTTGTTAATTATGATGTCGTAATCTTTAATTATCTCAGCCGCCTTTCTCATGAACATCTTTTTTAGGTTTTTAACCTGCCTATAGCCAGCCTTACGTTTTTTCTCGTTAGTCTTATAACCCATGAACTCAGCAACGTCTTCTTCTGATGACTTTTGAAAGAATAACATGTGATAAGCTATGTAATGAGTCTCCGTTAAGTCTTTTTTCATGTAATCATTAAGCTTCAAGATACACGAATCAAAACAAACATCACTATCGGCACTTTTACCCATTTCATATGTATGATCTTCAGCAGATACGGCCACTTTCAAATCAAAAGCTACTTTTTTTGTCTTCTCCCAGTTTTTAAACTTATCACAACTACGATCTTGTACTTTACTAAATGTATACGAGCAAGCATCATCACCCATATTAAACTCACAGGTAGTGCAGGGCCTCATATAGTTACCATAATGATTCCTAACCAAATTTCTTATCTGATTAGTAACAATTATGTTTATCCAAGGCTCCAAAGGCCTTTTTTGGTCCCACATATCCCACTTTTTATAAATATGGAGCTTAATTACTTGCTCCACATCCTCAAAATCAAACCAAGAAATACAATCTAGACGCCACCTACTCCTTTGTTTACGAATAGCGGTCTCTATTATGTCTATGTGGTCCTCGAACCGCTTTTTACCCTCTTCGGTCATCAATAAAGTCGTCTATACTTCTAGATCTCTTCTCTCTGACCTCTTTTTTGTCGCTTTCTTCTCCAACTAGAGAGTTTAACTCAAAAACATGGTTACCATCAGACTCAATGTCTACATTTAGACCTCCCCGTAGAGTCGGGACTTCGTCAATTTCAGTCTCATCCTCTGCAAGAGAGGTGTTTTTAACGGTTTTTTCGGTTTTTTTGATGCTTTTATGCAATCCGCCAAACTTTTCGCCACAACCTGAACAAAATTTAGGTTTAGAGTAAGCGTATTCCACTTTAGCCCCACATTCTGTGCAGTAAATATGATTCATACACTTATATATACAACAAAACCAAACTTTTTCTAAAAAAAACCAGTTACAGGGCGAAATTATTTATAATTTTTACTTTTCGCAGTTTTGGCGTATTTCATTCCGAAACCGATTTAATATATATACACTGAATTTAATATTATTGTATAGCTTCTCCTATTGTTATCACAGATTCTACGGAACCCTTCTCTGCTATAGAGTAACCCTCCGCAATAACGTAAGCACCACTTTTAATGTGTATAGATGGATCTAAATTGTGATAAGTTCCACTTACAAGAGGTTGTGTTTTAACTCTATCTCCTTTTGAATCTTTAAATATAACACCTATATCACCAGATATTCTGATACCCTCCGCAGGTAACATGTTTTCAAATCCAGAAGACCTGATGACCATTGTATTCTCTACATTTTTAACCAATGACTCCCTAGGCAAGCTTTCACCTATACAATAGATGTCCTTCCTTCCGTAAGTCCTTGTAAACGAAATTTGAGATATTGCATCCAATGTAGTTATGTTTTCAATCCAACCACTGAGCTCGCAAGTATGTCCTAAAACAAAACCATCTGTATCCATTAACTGGTTATGCGAACCAGTCCAATTTTGAGCTACATATAAGCCCTTAATTGGCTCTCCGCTAGCTGGAGCCACACATTTGAAAGAAGCTCTACATGCTACAGGTTTGAAAGGAGCAACTTCAACATTTATGCTGTTAAGGT
>Ga0228633_1000015_pt1 | contig 51961 bp, 57 predicted proteins | sample 41DmetaG_FD_182703 | JGI IMG/M metagenome (GOLD analysis project Ga0228633, IMG submission 182703) | Seawater microbial communities from Monterey Bay, California, United States - 41D | ecosystem: Environmental > Aquatic > Marine > Coastal | place: USA: California | collected 2016-11-13
TGTTTCTTCATCTATTTTTTGAAGAGAGTCCACCATCGCATTGCCGATACAAATTATCACATGTTGATTTTAGATGACTGTACCAGTAGTGACATCTACGTTAACAATTTTTTCAGAAGTTAACGATAGTTTATTCATACCACCTTCTAAGTTAAAAGAGCTATAGCCTTCTTTTTCCATAAAAGAACAAACTCTTGCAGACCTTCCACCAGATCGGCAAATAATTATATATTTTTCATCTTCATTGAAATCAATAATCTTCTCAGGAAGTGAACCCATAGGTATGTGTGTAGCGTCAGAGTGATGTCCAGCATCCCATTCATCTTGTTCCCTAACATCTATAAGTTTATATCCCTCAACTAAAAGATTTTCTAAATTCTCTGACTGAACTTCCTCTATTTCATTACCTATACCGAATACCACTAGCATCCTCCCTTAGTCTTCTTACTCTTTCTGCTGTTGGAGGGTGTGTCGAAAAGAGTTTCCTCATTCCCCCTCCTGATAAAGCTTTTAACGGATCCGATATAAATAGCTGGCTAACGGCAGGGTTTACATTCATTGGAAGTTTTGAGTATCTCTCAATCTTCTCGAGAGCAGAGGCAAGAGCCAATGGGTTTCCAGAAATGCTCGAGCCAGTTTTATCGGCGCCAAATTCACGAGTTCTTGAGATAGCCATACGAATAATTACAGAAGCTAGAGGTGCAGCAACTAATGCAATTATGAAAATTGCTGGATGAGTATTTCGATTTCTATTTCCTCCTCCCCAAAAAACACTCCTGGACATGAATGAGATTGTAGATGCAAGCATAGCTGCCATGCTGGAAACAAGAATATCTCTATTCTTTATATGCGAAATTTCATGAGCTAACACTCCCTCAAGCTCCTCCCTATTTAAGACTTTTAAAATTCCTGTTGTTACTGCCACACTGGCATTCTTAGGATTTCTACCGGTAGCAAAAGCATTAGGTTGGTCATTTTCAATTATGTAAAGATCTGGCATAGGCATTTTTTCTTTTTGAATTAGATACTTCACGATACCTGTGACATCTTCATACTGTCCATCTTCAATTTTTTTTGCCTTCGTCGAAGATAAAGCAATTTTTCCAGAGTAGAAATATATTGCGAAATTAAAAACAGCAGCTAAAAAAATTGAAAATATCAAATTATACCCAAGTGTTTGTGCCGTAAATAGAACTACTAAACTCATTAGTGTCAATAGTGCTGTAGTTTTTACTTGATTCATAATTTAATTATAAGTGATGCTGATTATAATTTTTTAGCAACAGCAACCATGAAACCACCAAGTCCTCGATTATTGCTTATTGCGTCTAGTCCTACAAGGTCTGACTTTAATTTAAGTTTTTGAATTCCTTCAGCTACCTGAAATTCATTATTAATTTTCTTATACAAATTTTCGAAACCATTCTGCTCAATAAATTCCTTCTGAGTAAGAAGTTCCACTGTGTAATTTAGACTATTTAAGGTGGTTTTAACACTCGAGAAATTTACATCATAAGTTATATCTGTTGATGCAGGCTGAAGAATAGTATCACCCGCCAGATGATGATTTTTGTAAGTCCTTATTAGTGATTTATAGGGTTTATCTTTTCTTTCGTGGAATTCATATCCGTAGTCAATTATTATCAAAAATTCTGGATTAAATTTCGAAATCAGCTTTATGAGGTATTCTGTTGAGTTTTTTTGAATTTCAATTTCAATTCCTTCTAATGCGTCGATATTAAAATCACTAATCCAATCTAAATTTATCTCTCTTGCAGGCACTAAATCATAAACTAGTTGATCCTGTTTTAATCTGATTATTTTCTCAAACCATTCTCCATCTTTGTTCACGGCAATTGAGCATGGAACATTATCTAGCACTTCATTCATATATAGTAAGCCAATATCCTCCTTTGACATAGAATCTACTGACTCATACACCGTGAACTGCATATCTTCAAGAGACGTGATGGCAGTTTTAGATTTCTCAACAACTAATGGTTTTTTATTTGAAAATTTATCAATTTGATATCCTAGAGATCCCGTTCCAGCTCCTATTTCTAATAAATTTTTATCAATATTATTTACTTTTACAAAATTTGAAATAAAGTATCCAAAGTAATCTGATACTTCTGGTGAAGTTAAGAAGTCACCTTCTTTATTTGACCTAACCTTTGTAGTGTTAAAAAAACCAAAATCAGAGTAAAGGCATTCTTCCATATACTCATCAAAGTAAAAGAATTCTCTTTGATACTTGTCTTGAAGGAAGCTTAAAAATTCTGTATTAATCAACCTAATTAACTATTAAAAAATAATGCTGAAGCATTACCAAGGTAGGAAAATAAATTTGGAAAAATGCCCGCAATTAAAGTTATTACAAGGCTGATAAATCCGACAACCTTTAGTGGGCTCAACAATGTGTTTCTAGTTGTAACAGTAATATTTTCAGATGGTGCATCCATCCAAATGATTTTTGATATCCTGGCGTAGAACACAAGTCCTATTACGGCATTTACTGCACCTATAACTGCAAGTGTAATTCCAAATATTTCTCCAGAACTTAGAAGGCTTCGAAATACCACAAACTTTGCAAACCATCCACCAAGTGGGGGTATTCCTGCAAGTGAAAAGAAAAACACCGTTGCAAAAATAGCAGTTAAAGGTTGGTGTTTTGAGAGACCTCCCCATTCATAAATATCATTGCTTCCGCTGGTGTTGATAAGTACATTTACTACAAGAAATGCCCCTAAATTCATAAAAGCATAAATAATTAAATAAGTAACACTAGCGTATACACCGTCTGCATAATCGCCAGATATTCCGGCAATAGCTAATGGAGCTAAGATAAATCCTGCTTGAGCAATTGAAGAATATGCTAAAAGTCTTACAGGGTTTGACTGCTGTAAAGCAGACAAGTTTCCAATAAACATAGTCATGCCTGATATAAGTACTAATACTACTCCCCAACTTGAACCTGAATCTGGGAAGATTTTTGTAAGAATAATCATCAGTGCCACAAAACCTGTTGCTTTGGAGCTGACTGAAAGATATGCAGTAACTGGTAGTGGTGATCCTTCGTATGTGTCAGGTGCCCAAGAGTGGAATGGCACAACAGAAATTTTAAAACCAATACCGGCCAAAATTAACATTGCACTTAAGAGTGTTGCTGGTGAAGTGGAGAGATTTTTTACTAATAAAACTTTAGAAATTTCAGAAAAAATTAATTCCCCAGTAAGACCATAAAGAAGTGAGAAGCCATACAATATGAGTGACGCTGAGAGCACTCCTAGTAAGAAAAATTTAATCGCTCCCTCATTTGATTTCTGGTCCCCTTTCTTCCAGCCTGAAAGTAGGAACATTGGTGCAGAAGCAAGCTCAATGCCAATAAATAAAGTTAGCATATCTCTTGATGAGGCAACTACAAGTGCTCCTAGGAGAGAGCTGAGTAGCAAGTAGTAGTATTCTCCTTGATAATACTTATCACTTTCAATGAAATTTATTGAAAGTAAAAATGTTAGATATGTGACCAGAATAAAAAGTCCTTTTAGGATTAGCGAAAATTTATCCACTACATAGCTTCCTTCAAAAAGAACTAGTGGATTCTCATAATTTACCCACTGGAAAATTAGAGGAATAAATGAAATAAGAGATCCCAATAATGCAACTAAAGCAACATAAAATTTAGATTTTCTTGGCAGCAAGAGATCAAAAAATATTGTTCCAATAATTGTGAAAACTACAATTAGTTCACTTGAAATAGCAAAATAGTTGATAGAAATATTAGCCTCCAAATGCTTTGGTAACCAAACTGATTACAGCATCATTTGTAGATCCAAATATTAATTTAGGAAATACACCTATAAGAATGGTCAAAATAACAAGTGGTATCCAAGCAGCTAATTCATATGCGTCTGCATCATGAAGCTCTTTATCTATCCACTCTTCATTTGGCTCACCAAGGTTTACCCTTTGAAGCATCCATAGAAGATAACCTGCAGTTAAAACTGTACCTATGGCTCCTGCCACCATTGATGTTCTAAAGATTGTAATGTTTAATCCAGGAAGTGGGTTGTACGCACCTAGTAAAGCCATAAACTCTCCCCAGAAACCTGCAAGCCCTGGGAGACCTAGTGAAGCCATTGCTGTAAATCCAAGTAATGCCCCAGTTTTTGGTAAGAGTTTCATATTTCCACCAAGTCTACCCATGTCTCTGGTGTGATAGGTATGTGCCATTGAACCGGAAAGAAAGAAGAGTAAACCAGTAATCACACCGTGTGCAACCATTCCTATCATTGCCGCATTTATTCCAATAGATGTTAGTGAAGAGATTCCAAGCATAACAAAACCCATATGACCCACAGAAGAGAAGGCAATTAATCTTTTAAGGTCTGTTTGAGCAAGACATGCTAAAGACCCATAAATTATTCCAATTGCTGAAAGAATTGCTATTGCTGGGGCCCAAGCCTTTGCCTGCTCTGGCAGAATCGGAAGTGCTATTCTTACAAAACCATAAGAGCCTAACTTTAAAAGAATTGCAGCTAACAAAACTGATCCAACTGTAGGAGCTGCTGTGTGAGCATCAGGTAGCCATGTATGAAGTGGCCACATTGGTACTTTTACTGCAAAACCTAAAAAGAGTACAGCAAAGACTAGAGTTGCAAACGTACCTGTAAATGCACCACTTGTTCCAAGTTCAATTAACTCTGGAATGCTAAACGTTTTTGACCCTCTGAAATATAACCCTAAAAACCCTAGGAGCATGAAAGCAGACCCAAATAAAGTAAAAACAAAAAACTTAATACTTGCGTATAAGCGTGTCTCTACCTCATTTTTGAGACCTGATACAGCTCTCATTGTCTTATCCCCCCATATTCCAATCATGAAATACATAGGCAACAATACAAGCTCAAAAAATACAAAGAAGAGGATTAGGTCTAAAGCAACAAATGTACCATTCATCCCTGTCTCTAGAATTAAGATTAAAGCCATCATTCCCTTAGGACTCTTAGGCTCTGGAAGATGTTCAAATGAGTAAATTATTGCTAAGACTGTAATAAAAGTTGAGAGCAGTAATAGTGGTAAGGATATTCCATCAATGCCAATTTCGTAATTAGAATTGATAGCTTCAATCCAGGAAAGTTTGCTTCCTAGCTGAAACTGTTCAGCTTTTGAGTAATCAAATTGAATTGCCACAATAACACTAAGGATGAAAGTTATTATTGAAGAACCAAGCGCCGTCAACTTTATCAATACCTCTTGCTTTTTTGGCATAAGAGCAACTATTAAAGCGCTGACAAGTGGAAAAAATACGACGAGGCTAAGGCCTAAACCATTTTCCAAAAATTCAAAATTATTAGTTACTATTTCCACTTTACCTCCTATAACACTAACAAAATTAATAAGCTAATTACTATTACACCGCTTAAAAAATACATAATATATTGCTGAGCTTTTCCAGTTTGTAAGAGTTTTACTCTTGCGCCTAGAGCATCAGTAGATGATGAAGAAGCGTTTAATGCTTTATCAATACCACCCTGATCTAACTTCTCATAAACAATATTGCCAAGATATGATGCTGCTACTCCAAACATGTTGACTGTTCTATCTAAAATATTTGTATTAAACCTATCAACAATGTTTGCAAGTGTGGATTTTGTTGGATTAATTATATATTTAAAGTAAAAATCATCTAAATAATATTTGTTTTCAAGAAGACTCCATACTGGTTCAACTTTTATCTTCTGATCTCCCTCTTCTGGTTTTCCAAGAACTTGGTAAACATAATAAGCTAGACCTATTCCAACTAAACCGGCCGTTAAGCCGCTAGTCAATGCGAAGTAGTCAAAAGACTCAGGGTGATATTCGATTATTGGATTTTTTCGTGTAGTGACCCAATCTGTAAAACCTGTATAAACACCAGGGATGTTGACCCAACCAGCAGTAACAGCAAAGCCAGCAAGTACAAGGAGGGGGGTTGTCATCATTGAATCAGATTCGTGCGGATGGCCACTACCCCTATAATCTCCAAAGAATGTTAAAACTACGGCTCTAGTCATATAAAATGCAGTGATAAATGCTCCTGAAACCGCAATAGCAAAGTATGTGGTGTATCCACCATGATTTAAAGAAGCGAGTATCTCATCTTTTGAGAAAAAACCTGCAAGCGGCGGCAGTCCCGCAAGAGCAACTGTTCCAATAATAAATGTTGTATAAGTTCTGGGCATTTCTTTTCTGAGTCCCCCCATTTCTTTCATGCTATTCGTGTGCACAGCATGAATAACAGAACCAGCTCCTAAGAAAAGTAGAGCTTTAAAAAATGCATGAGTCCAGAGATGAAACAATGCAGCCGTATAGGCACCTGAACCAATAGCAGCAACCATGTAGCCAAGCTGACTTACAGTTGAATAAGCTAATACTTTCTTCAAATCATCTTGGACTATTGCAATTAATCCTGCTGCAAATAAAGTTATTACTCCAAAAAGTAGAACAACGTCTAAAGCTTGATTTGCCATACCTTCATAAAACGGAAACATTCTTGCTAATAAATAAACACCAGCAGTTACCATAGTTGCTGCATGCATGAGTGCTGATACAGGTGTAGGTCCAGCCATAGCATCAGGCAACCAAACATGAAGTGGGAACTGTGCGCTTTTACCCATTGCTCCTATGAACAATAAAACTCCAGCAAGATAAGCAACAGATTTTAGTGATGCATAATCGTGTGTTGATTGATAAAGAATTTCACTAATTCTCATTGTTCCGGTAGATAATGCTAAAACAATAATTCCTATCATTAATCCAATATCTGCGATTTTATTTGTGATAAATGCCTTCATGGCTGCAGATGAGTTTTCTTTCTTTTCCCAATAGTGACCAATCAGTAAGTATGAACAAACACCTACAAGCTCCCACCCGATAAGTAGTTGTAATAATGTTGGGGAAGAAACCAAAACTAACATACTTCCGGCAAATAAAGTTAACGATGTAAAGAAAAAGGTGTATCGAATTTCACCCTCCATATAATTTGTTGCATAAATAAAAACTAAAGTAGCTACAGTGCCAACAACAAAGTACATCATTATAGATAAACCATCTACAACCCATCCAAATTCAAGATCAAATGAACCAATGCTTCCGACATTAATAAAAAATTCTGCTGCGACTCCTTCTGTCACGTTCAAATAGAGCAGGTAAGAACTAAAAGCAAAAATAAACCCAATGGTTATAAGAGCAATTTCAGCTCCTTTGAGAGGTAAGTATTTACCTAAAAATGTTATCAGTAGTGCAGCAACAAATGGCAGTACAACAATTATCCATGTATATTCAGCCACTGCTCCGCCATCTGTGTAAGTTGGCTTGCCCTCAGCAAAAAAAGAGATTAAATTAGCACTTACCATTTCATCAAATCATATTCATTTATATTTGCACTTTTTCTATTTCTAAATAACATCAAAACAATAGCCAAGCCTATCCCGACTTCAGCAGCAGCTATTGTAATAATAAATATTGTAAAAATTTGTCCTTGCAATAAGGCATCTCCAAGCATTGCATCAAAAACTACAAAATTAATATTTACAGCATTCAAAATTAGCTCAATGGACAAAAGGATCATGACTACATTCCTTCTAACCAGAATTCCGTATATTCCAATTGAAAACAATCCAGCTGCAGCAATTAAAAAAGGTTGAACACTCATATTTGATTTTCGTCCATTAATGCATTGTCTTGTCTTGCAAGTGTTATTCCGCCAATTAAAGCTGCTAGCAATACAAAAGAAACAACTTCAAATGGAAATACAAATCGGCTGAGTAAAATCTGTCCAAGTAATTCAGTTGATGTTCCAGATGTTGTGATAATCTCTGAATCAAAAGTATTTAACATCACATATGAGAAGATTCCAAAAATTGAAAGTGATACAGCTAATGCTAAACCTTTATTTTTATCATTATCTAATTCTGCATTTTGCCCTAATGGAGCTCTAGTAATCATTATTCCAAACAAGAAGAGAACTATTACAGCACCTATGTAGACAAGTACAATTACTAATGCAACAAACTCAGCAGATAGTAATAAAAATACTCCTGCTGTTATAGCTAATGTAAAGACTAAGGATATTGCTGCGTGTATGACGTTAGATGTGGTTACTACTTTAACTGCAACTAGTAAAAGTCCCAAAAGTAAAAAATAGCTGATTAAATCTAAAGCTTCCATTTAACTCTCTAAGCCTTCTACTTCAGGTACCGTATTCAGCCACTGGTCAAGCCTGCTCTTATCATGAAGCATATCTCCCATATTGTATTCAGAATACTCATATTCAGGTGTCCAGAACAATGCATCAAATGGACAGACTTCTACGCAAATTCCACAATACATGCAAAGGGCATAATCTATATCAAACCTGTCTAAAACAGCTCTACTTCGTTGCCTTCCCCCAGGTTTTGCAGGTGGTTGTAATTCCTTATGTCCCTCAATATATATACACCAATCTGGGCATTGTCTTGCACAAAGCATACAGCTGGTGCAGGCTTCTTGATCCAGAGCTATTACTCCTCTTGCCCTTGGTGCAACTATCTCTTTTTCAAAAGGATAATTTACATTAGGATTTGGACTTAACGGAGATAAAGTCTTAAACATATTAAAGAGTAGAATTTTCATTCCTGTTAAGAATCCTGGAAGCTTAGGTCTAAAGGTCTTCATTTAAAATACAACTTTCATTATTGATGTTATCAAGATATTTAGAAGTGAAAGTGGAATTAACACTTTCCAAGCTAAATTTTGAAGCTGGTCTTCTCTAAACCTAGGAAATGACCATCTAACTAAAACAAGAATGAATCCAAGTAAAACAGTTTTTGTCAATAGTACAACAGGGCCATAAAAATTTACCCATTCTGTAGGTAGCAGCGGAACATGGTATCCACCCAAAAATAATGTTGAAGCTACAGCACATAAAATAAACATATTCATATATTCAGCTATGTAGAATATTAAAAATCTGACCCCCGAATATTCTGTTAGAAAACCACTTACAAGTTCTGACTCCCCTATTGGCATGTCGAACGGAACCCTCATCATTTCAGCTGTTGCTGCAACCATAAATATTAGGAAAGCAATACCCTGACCAGAGAGTACAAATGGAAGCCCGAATTCAATTTGTTTCTCAACTATTCCTACAAGGGACATAGTTTCAGCTTGTATTACTACTCCAACTACTGCAAGAATAAGCGGTAACTCATAAGCGATTAGCTGTCCTGCGGCACGTATGCCTCCCATGAGAGAATACTTGTTTGCAGATGACCACCCTGCGGTCAATACTCCTAGTGTTGATAGAGAACTTATAGCTAGTAGGTAAAAGACTCCGAGATCTAAGTCGCTACCGACTAAAGTTGGACTTATAGGTACTACCACAAATAACCCAAATACAGAGGCAAGCACGTAAGCAGGTGCCCATTTAAATACAGCTGAATCAACGTTTGTAGGTGTTATATCTTCTTTTTGAAAAAATTTAATTATTTCAGCTAGTGGAAATATGAAACCTCTTAACCCGACATGAAGAGGACCAGGTCGTCTTTGCATCCAAGAAGCACCTTTGACATCAAGAATTGTGAATATCACTGCACCATTTAATGCAAAAGCAAGAACTATACCAGCAGTTACAAGTACCTGTGATCCATCAATCATCTATCAACATCTCCTAAGACAAAGTCTAAACTTCCCATGATTGCTATCAAGTCAGGTAGCAACTGTCCTTCAAGCAAGACTGGAAGGATTGAAATATTACTAAAAGATGGTGTCCTTACTTTAAGCCTGTATGGTCCAAGACCTCCTTCAGAAATAACATAGTAACCCATTTCACCTTTTGGATTTTCAGTTCTTACATAGGATTGACCTTTTGGAACTTTTATTACCTTTGGTACTTTTGTTTGAAGAGGGCCGCTAGGCATTGAATCAATAGCTTGAAGAATAATTTTAGCTGACTCTTTCATTTCCATTAAACGAACATACCAGCGATCATAACAATCCCCATTTTCACCAACTGGTATCTCGTAATCAAACTTGTCATAAGGTAAGAAATCAGTTTGGGATCTTAGGTCAAATTTAACACCTGATGCTCTCAAAATTGGGCCAGAAACTCCATATTCTTCTGCCAGTTCTTTAGAAATTATACCAACCCCTTTAGTTCTAACTTTGAAAACTTCATTACCTCCGACTAGATTTTCCATTCGTTCTACAGCCTCAAGAACTTTTTCCATTGCATCACGTGTATCTTGATAGAAACCAGCTGGTAAATCTTGAATATTCTTTTTTGTTGTTGGTCCTGAGCCAGCAGCAGGTTTTATTCCACCAATTCTATTGAAGTTAGGATGAAATCTACCTCCTGTAACTGATTCAATTAAATCTAAAATTCTTTCTCTGTCTTCCATTGCTAGGAAAATTGGTGTTAGCGCCCCTATTTCAAGTGCATATGCACCGTTAAATACAAAGTGTGATGCAATTCTTGCCATTTCGGTAAGAATTAATCTGATATGTTTAGCTCTTTCAGGTGCTTCAATCTCCATAAGTTTTTCGGTTGCTGCAATAAAAGGAATCTCATTAGCAAAACCAGAAACCCAGTCGATTCTGTTCACTAGTGTGGTTATTTGCGGATAAGTTCTAACCTCAGCGAGTTTTTCATAGCCTCTATGCATATATCCAAGCACAGGTTCAACGCTTGAAATTTTTTCACCATCAACCTTAGCAACGAGTCTCAAAACGCCGTGTGTAGAAGGGTGCTGGGGTCCTATATTTAATGTCATATCTTCTGTTTCTATTTCAACAGAAACAGAGGCCTCTGAAATATATGGAGAGGTCCCAGAATTAAGTATATCGTCCACTTAGCTAGCTCCTTCTACTGTGCTGTCCTCGGGCATACCCTCAACATCAACTTCACCAGGCCATGGTTTGACTTCTCTGCTAATTAACTCAAAAGACTTTAGCATTGGGTTGCCCTCATAGTCATCAGGCAGATACATTTTTGTTAAATTAGGATGATTAATAAATTCAATTCCAAACATTTCATACGCTTCTCTCTCATGCCAATTAGAACCAGCAAAAACTTCTACCAATGATGGTATTTGCGCGGTCTCTTTATCAATTTCAGTAGAAACAATTACTAAATTACCTTCAATAGATTCTGACAAACAACACAATATTTCAAAATGTGGCTTAACTGGTTCTTTGGGTGGATCTCCAACAGAAACTTCATTCTCCCAATCAATTGCACTTAACCATGAAAAATAAGTTAAATCAAAATCGTTCTTTAATTTATCAACAGTTTCAATCCATTCTGATGACGGAACAGTTATTTTTAATGTATCAAAATTATTTTCTAAGCTAGGAAATGCTGTTGTGAGCGATTCAATAAATTCTGTGCTGTTAGACAGGTTCATTTTGATCTGCCTTCCATTTTTCTTTCATATCTTCTCCTCTGATTTTTTCTTGTAGGAGAATTATTCCTTCTTGTAAAGCCTCTGGTCTAGGAGGGCATCCTGGAACATAAACATCCACCGGTATCAATTGATCCACTCCTTTTGTAACAGAATATGAATCCCAATATGGGCCACCACTATTTGAACATGAACCCATAGATATGACATATTTTGGCTCAGGCATCTGGTCATATAATCTTTTCACAGCGGGAGCCATTTTATCAGTTACTGTTCCTGCAACGACCATTAAGTCTGCTTGTCTTGGTGAAGCAGGTAGTGGAATAATTCCTAATCTCATGAAATCATGACGAGGACCACTTACAGCCATAACCTCAATAGCACAACACGCAAGACCAAACTGAAAGTACCATAAAGAATATGATCTAGCCCAATTTAATACTGAAGATATTGGTTTTGGTAAACCAAATTTGTCCACTACTCCCATTTTAAAACGTCCTTTCTAATTGCATAGATTAAGCCAATTAGCAAAATAAAAATAAAAACAAGCATTTCTACTAATCCAAAATAACCCAACTTCTCAAGATTAATTGCCCAGGGAAATATAAATACTGCTTCAACATCAAAAATCACGAATAAAAGACCAAAAATATAATATCTTATATATGTCTGACTCCAGCCAGTTCCGACTGGGTCGACACCTGATTCATATGTAGTAAGTTTTTCTTTAGATGGATTGTTTGGTCTCAAAAGTGCTGCAACAGAAGTTAAAGCAAGCATAAAAATTATGCCCACCGCTAGCAATACTGCTACTGTTGCGTACTCCTGAAAATAAGAATTCATAATTTGATTTTAACCAACCTGTAGGAAATTTTAGTTTTATTTGAAAGTTGAGCGTAATTGTTTGTAAACTTTTTTTATAATGAATCTTAAAAATATTATCGGGAAAAGTAGCTTATTAGATTTATCAAAAAAAATATTCAACATTGTTTTAGAAGATGATGTATTTCCTGAAGAGAACGAAATAAATCTAAATTCTAAAATATTAAAAGCCGAAACAATAAATTTTGTCTTGGCTGATGGTTTAGGAAATGAAAATTTAAAAAAATCTATGTCTGATTATTTAAAAAATTTCAATTCATTTTATATAAACTCAACCTTTCCAAGTTCTACAAATGTAGCTTTAAGCACTATTAATTATGTATCTAAACCTGTGGATACAGCCATATTGGGTTATTATCTTTTCGACAAAGATGAGCATGGATTGATTAATGCTTTGAACTGGAATAAGGAGAATGAATCTTTATTAAAAAATCCTGATATAGCAAATAATCAAACTATTTGGACCATCTTAAAGTCTAAAGGCATAACCTCTAATAATTTACAACCTCGAGACCTTGTTGATAGTGCTCTATCTAGTTACATTTATAAGGACTCTCGACAAATTGCATATAGAGATACTCAGGAACTATCTGAAATAATTACTGACTCATCTGTTTTAGACAATCGCTTTAATTTCATTTATTACCCAAATATAGATATTTCAGCTCATATTTTTGGAGTGGGAAGTAAAGAGTGGCACCAAGAAATTCAAATTTTTGAGACGTTTATTAAGAATCTAAATAATTCTCAATCACGAAAAATGTATACCTTGATAACTGCTGATCATGGTCTGACCAACATCTCTGAAGAGAATCGAATTCCTCTTAAATATAATGAAAATATAAAAGTTTTTGGTGATCAAAGAAGTGTTTATATCAATGGTGATGAAGATGCTGTAAAAAATGTTTTCAAAAATGTTCCTGGAAAATTTATTAGCAATGAGGAATTGGGTCAACTAATTGGAGAACCTAAAACTAAGTTGAGTAAAAGACTATATCCTGACTACTGTTTCCTTGTTGATGATGGCTATATAATTTTTCCAAATCACTTGAAAGCAAACTTGATTGGATATCATGGAGGAATTACTCCAAAGGAAATGAACGTACCTGTTATAGAAATTATGAATTACTGATAGGTATAATTGCAAGATGAAATTATTTAAAGTACTAACAATCCTCATTTTTTTCAGTGCGTGTAACGCATCTATTTCAAATGGAATGTCAGAAGAAGGAATTTTTGTAGGAATGCCAGATGTAGCAATGAATGAACCGTCTTCATTTAAGATAGCCTCTGATTCAATGGGGAGTCAATCTCTCTCACCTGGAGAGTACATTATTAAATCCGCTTATGGAAGCATGGATGTAAGTACTTCAAATTTTGACCAAAAAGTGAATGAATTTAAAAATCTTATTAGTGAATATGAAGGTAACATTTCTGACACCTATCTGTCTACTAATTATCAAGGATTAAAAATTCAAAGTATTACAACCAATATACCTGCTGAAAATTTTGATCAATTTTTAATTGAGGTAGAAGATATCAAAGATTTCTCAGATATAAGTATAAATGCCAATGATGTAACAACTTATGTCTTAGACATAGACTCAAGGCTTTCTTCGTTAGCAAATGAAAAGGAAGCATTGGAAGAAATTAAACTAGAAGCAAAGACAACCTCTGAGCGATTAGAAGTTCAAAATCAACTTAGATATGTAAATCAGGATATTGAAATGCTAAAGGGTCAAAAAGAATATTATGCAAATGCAATTTCTTACTCAAAACTTTCATTAAACATTCGAGAAGGGGCAGGAATTTCACTATTTTCATGGAATTACTATTTCCAAAGAAGCCTTAATTGGATAGAGAGTATTGTAGGTTATGCTTTTTCACTAGGAATAATCGCACTCCCATTTTTACTAATATTCTTTGTCATTAAAAAAATAAAAAATAAAGAATAATGTTTTTATCCTACATTGGAATGTTATTCATACTGCTATTAGTAATTTTCTTTGGTAGAAAAATTAAATAATTTTTTTTAATTTGGCTGATAGGTACCTGCAAAAACTTGCCAAGCAAGACAAGTTTTAGCCAACAGACTAAGCCATATATATGCTCTTTCCCCGTATAAATAATCTTTCCACTTGCCCACACCTTTATATTGAAGAATCATGTTTATAGAAAAGGTATTAAAAAATAAAAAGATACTTACAAAGATCCAAACTACGAATTGAGGAACTCCCTGTGGGTTTGCATCAGTTGCTACTCCATCACCTATTAAATTGATAAAAATAAATATCCAAGGAGCAATTCCAGCAAGGCAGCCCATTATATATGAAGTCCAGTCAACCTTCTCGGTGTATTGATTATGTACTTCCATCATCCATCCAAACCAACACATAGCAGCGTTCATTACAAATATTCCAGCTAATGCCCAGACATCATATATGCCAACAAGCAAAGCAATTAAGACAATCATTACAGATGCACTAATTGAATACTCAATCCAACGAACTTTATTGATGCCTTTCATTAAATCTTCTTTGTATTTGCCATAGAAAGGACCAGATATTAAAAAGTGTGCAACTGCTGAAGCTAAAAGGAATGTTGCTACTGCAGGTCCAAAATTTGAAACTTCACGCCAAATCTGTAACTCAGGAACTAAGGCAAAACTCGATGGATCCTCTGGTGATCCAACTCCAACTAATTGAGTAATTGTTAAAGGTACTGTAAATCCAGTATTAACAACAGTGCCTAAATAAAATAGTCCAGCACCTTGTATTAAATGAACTAACCCCATTCTTAAATTAAATTTTTTTAATTTTTCGATTTTTGCTTCCATGTTTTCAACCTTTTTTATTTATCGTTAAACCTATTATTACAGATATGGATAATAATGAAATTAATAACGAAATTGAATATCTAATTAATGAATTGACCGCTGCAGTAAAATCTTTAGCAAACTCTAGAGAACTCATTGCCGAAAATAATTATAAAAGAGCAACAAATTATCTTTCTGAAACTGAAATAGCTTTACAGGCAGTAGCTGGAAGAGTGTCTAAAATAAAATTAATTATTTGATGGAAAAGTAGTGACCTCGGACACTTCAATACAGATTTTATCACCTGGCTCATAAATTACGGATGGAAGTGACCGAGCTCTAAATATCTCACCTTTATTATTTTGAAATGATATAACTTGATCATGACCATAAAAAATACACTCTTTGACTGTGTAGGGTCCAGTGGAATTCAGGCTTACTTCTATACATTCAGGACGAATTGCTACATCCAATGCTCCTTCATAAGCAGAAACAAAACTACCAAGGGAAGTCTCTACTCTTCCATCAACCGAAAACCCCTTAAGAATATTTGGATCTCCAACTGAATTCGCCACAGATTGACTTATTGGGTTTAAGTATATTTCTTGAGGTGTAGCGCTTTGGATTACATTTCCATCCTCCAATACACTGACAATATCACATACTGATAGAGCTTCTTCTTGATCGTGGGTGACAATTATTGCTGTTGTTTTAGTTTCTCTCAACAAGGATACGACTTCATCTCTTAAAATCCTTGCCATTTGGGCATCAAGACTTGTAAAGGGTTCGTCAAGTAAAATCATCTCAGGATTTGGCGCCAATGCTCTAGCGAGTGCAACTCTTTGTTGCTGACCTCCGGATAATTCTTGTGGGATTTTATTTTTATATTTTGTTAAATTACACATTTCTATAACTTCTTTTAATCTTCCACTATTTGCATCTGCCTTTGATAAGCCAAAGGCTATATTTTTTTCTACATTCAAATGTGGGAAAAGAGCATAGTCTTGGAAAACCATACCGATATTTCTTTTTTCTGGGGGAACATTTGTTTGTTCATCAAATATAATTTTGTCGTACATTTCAATAGACCCAGAGTCTGGAATCTCAAATCCAGCAAGCATTCTTAACGCCGTTGTTTTTCCAGAACCTGAAGTTCCGAGAATTCCAAAAATTGAACCTTCCCAGATATCTATGTTGAAATTTTTTAATACGGACTCTGAGCCATAGGACTTTGTGAGACCACGAGCTCTGAGAATAAGACTGTCAAATACCATTATTTTGTTAAATTCCTTGTACTTAATATATAAGTAGGAATTGCACTTATTGCCAACAAAATAAATGAAGAAAAAGCTGCTTGTGTGAATAATCCTTCTGAAGCATATGACCATATATCTACTGCCATTGTGTTCAAACCTGTTGGTCTCAAAAGCAATGTTTGTGGCAACTCCTTCATAGTTGATAGAAAAACTAAGGCTCCTCCAGCAAAAAGACCTCTATAAATTAGAGGCAGTGTTACTTTATAAAATGTTTGGAATTTAGAATTTCCTAATCCGTTACTCGCATCAAGATAAGAATCCTTAACTTGCTCCATAGAAGCCTGCCCAGCACCTATTGCTTGGGGTAGGAAGACAATAAGATAAGAAATGATTAAAGCTGTAAAGCTTTGGTATATGGTTGGAAAAATTTTAATAGTTATGAATAATATAGACACTCCAACAGCAATATGAGGTAGGCCATAAAGAGCAAGCATAACCCTTTCAAGTAAGTTCCCAAACCTAGACCTGTACTGTGAAACCATAATTATTATCGGAGTAGCTATAATAACTGAAAACAAAGCTGAAACTAGTGATGCGCTCAAAGATCCTATTACTCCACCAAGTACTGCCCTAACACTATTGCCATAAATTAATCCACGGATGAGCCAATAACTTAGTACAGAGATTGGTATTAATAAGCCTAAAGCAATCACTGTAATCAAAAAAAGATAAACGAAAAACTTTCCTTTAGGGCCAAGGTTGCTTCTTTCGGGAATTCTTGGAGTCCCAGATACTTTCGATGACTGTGTGAGACTTGTTCCTCTTTGTACAAAGCTAATTAACAAAGCCATAATGATTAAAATGCTTGAATAAAAAATTACGGGATCTCCGTCTATCTTCAATTCATAATAACTATATATTGCTTTTGTTAATGTAGAGTACCTCATTAGCGATACTGCTCCAAAATCAGATATCACATAAAGTCCAACTAAAAGACCTGAGAAAATTATAGGTTTTTTCAATCTTGGAACTACAACTTGGGTATAAATCTGAAATTTATTTTTTCCCAAAGAACGTGCAGCATCCTCAACAGTTGAATCTAGGTTTCTTAATGCACTACTGCAAATTAATAACACGTATGGGTAAGTAAATAGAGTAAGAACTATCCAGCTACCAAAAAAACCCTGTATGCCTGTAATTTCAGCTAAACCCAAGGGCGAAAAAATTTGGACAAATAGTCCTTTAGGTGAAAATGCTGAAACATAAGTAAGAGCACCGATATAAGAAGGGATGACTAATGGTAAAACCGATAATGTAAAAAAAAGTTTAGGTCTATATATTTTAAACCTTACAGTAAAGATAGAGATTGACAGCCCAATTACAAGGCTTGAAATTACAACTGCAATAAATAAAGTTGAAGTGTTGGAAACAAGATCTAATACATTCCATGAATTAAAGAAGCTTCTATATGAACGTGAAAAATTTATGAACCTATAAACTAGATAGAAAACTGGCATCAAAAATATGCTTAAAATTACCAAATTTGAAAAAAATAGGATTTTTGGTGTTTTCACATCTCTAAGATTATATGTATTCATTAATTAAATAAAGAAAAAATCTGGCTAGGTTGATTTAGCCAGATTTTTCCATTTTGTATATATATAGGTATCAAGTATTCACGTCTTGATTAAAAACCAGCTTTCGCTATAAGTTCAACTGCCTTTTCTTGCCATAAGGCTAAAGCAGACCAATTCAAATTCTCTGGAGAATTTAAAGTATCTATGTTAGGTAAGAGTTCATTTGGCGTGACACTTGAAACAAGCGGAAACTCAAACACAGTATTTGTAAAATGCTCTTGTGCGCTTGTTGAGTGAAGATACTCTATAAATGCCATAGCAGCTGGTTTGTTTTGACTAGAAGACAAAACTCCCGCACCAGCAGGCATAACCATTGCACCACAACCACCATCCAAAAATACATTCTTTATTGGGGTATCTCCAGCTTCAGCCAACACTCTTAATGTGTAGTAATGATTAATCATTCCTATATCTAATTCACCAGCAGCTGCAGCAGCAACTTGAGGTGAGTTTTTAGGATATTCTGTGTACCCAAGACCATTAATAGCTGTTAACCATTCTGAAACTTTTTCTTCACCATCTTGCTCAATCATGCATGAAACCATTGCAATAAATGATGAGTTTGTAGGTGCTAGTCCCAATCTTCCTCTAAATACCTCATTGTTAAGTCCATAAATATCTCCTGGGAGTTCAGCATCACTTACATCTCTAGTGTCGACAACAAGTGATCTGGATCTGCCTGAAGTTCCTACCCAAAATCCCCTTTGGTCAACTGCCCAAGCGGGTACATTATCTAAAATGTCTTCGGGTAAGACATCAAATAATCCCTCTTTAGCAACAATGCCAAGACTTACTGGGTCTTGTGATAAGAAAACATCAGCTGGACTAATTGCACCTTCTAGTGCTATTGTGCCAGCAAGCTCTGCACTTTTTGCATATCTAACTTCTACTTCAACACCAGTTTCTGCTGCAAAAGCTGAAATTACATCAGCAACTAAGCTTTCTTTCCTACCACTGTAGATAACAAGAGTGCCACCTACGTCTGCTTCATCTTCAGTAAGTGCTGCTTCCACCGCAGCTTCAATAGCAGCCTGGCTTATTTCACCGGCGTCACCTTTTTCACCTTTATCTCCCTGCTCCCCTTGTGCTCCTTGTTCTCCAGCAGAACCACATGCTGAAAATATAAGAAGGCAAGTCATGAATAGGGCTATAGATTTTTTATTCATTACAATTTCCTTAATTTATTTGTACTAATAATGTTAACCATACTTAACATTTAATGTTAAGTGAAATTATTTTAAAATTTTCTTAACTAAATTTTCTATAAGTTCAATAGTTTCATCAGACTCGTTAAGACATGGAATATAAGTCATATGTTCCCCTCCAGCATCGAAAAATGTTTTTCTACCTCTAATGTCTATTTCTTCTAGTGTCTCAAGACAATCAGAAATGAAAGAAGGGCACACTACTGCAATTGATTTCTTACCTTCCTCTGGAAGTTCAGCCAATCTCTTATCTGTGAAAGGTTGAAGCCAACCTGGTCCTATTCGAGATTGGTATGCAATTTCCCAATTGTCTTCATGAAGTCCTAGTGATTCAGCTATTTTTGTTGATGCTTTTACTGTGTGTGATTTGTAGCAATCTCTTGAGCCTATGTTATTCTGCTCACAACAATCAGAGGACGAAAAACAATGCATACCCGTTTCATCGGTTTTTCTTGCTTGTCTTTTTGGTATACCATGATAACTAAAGATAATTTTTTCAAAGTCTTTGTTCACCATATAAGATCTAATTGAATTTGCCATAGCTGAAATGTAATTAGAATCGTTATAAAAAGGTTCAACAAACTTAATATTTGCATTTCGATGATACTTTTTTGCCGATTCTAAGACTTCAACCTGAGTGGTGAGAACTGTTGCCATTGCATTATGAGGGTAGAGGGGAACTGCGTAGATATTATTGTATCCATCATTTTTTAGCTCTATTAAGGCATCTTTAATACTCGGTTCTTCATATCTCATTGCAGTTGAAACTTTCCATCCAGTTTTGGTTTCCAATTTTTGGGCGAGCTTAACTGTTGAAATTATCAAAGGTGAACCCTGCTTGGTCCAAATTTGCTCATAAGCGTGTAAAGTCGATTTAGGCCTGAAAGGTAAAATGAAAAGACGGAGTAATAATTGCTGAAAAAATTTTGGAATGTCTAATACATAGTCATCAGAGAGAAAAACTTTTAAATAGTTTCTTACACTTTTTTTACTTAAGTCTTTTGGTGAGCCAAGATTAATAAGCAATACAGCAGGTGCTTCGAAATTTTTCATATTTGTTAATGTTAGTTAACTACTGAATAATGATAACTTAGCGAAGTTATTTTGTAGTTTTAATTTTTCTTAACGAAAAAGGAATAATTTTTCCACCGGTACGAACTACCCACATAAAACCAAAGAGTAAATAAGCAAATGGACACATCATATATTTTTATTATACAGTTGGTTTATAATAAAAGAAATGGAAAAAAATCCAAAACTAATAACAAAGTATGAACCTCTTGCTTGGGTTTTGTTTATTGCTTTAACAGCTGTTGTGGGTTGTCCTTTATTTTAAATATTGGAATCATAGATTGTTAATTATTGTTAACATATATTTAATAAGATGAATAGAAATATACTTACTCAAAAAGAAATGGAAAAACTTCCAGCCTCATTTTACACGCAAGCTGTAGCCATTTTTCACCTTAATGAAGTAGGGATCGAAGTAAAACAAACTCGAGTAGCTGAGTGGCTTGATGTTAGTAGGGCTAACGTATCTCAAATTACTGGAAGAATGCAAAATAGTGGCTTAATAAAATTTCAGGAAAATTTAGAACTTACGGAAAAGGGTCTTTATCTTGCTAAAACTGTTGCAAGAAGACATCGTATTGTTGAAAGATTTTTGTCTGAAATTCTAGGATTACCTTGGGAACAAGTTTACGAAGAAACTTCGAAATGGGAAAATATCTTGAGCCCCATTACAGAAAAAGCAATGCTTACTCTTCTTGGCAATCCAACTACAGGATTATTCGGCAATCCTATACCTTACTCTGATTACAAACAATCAAAAACATTCAACTTACTTAGTGTTGAAAAAGATAAAAATTATTCAATAAATAAAATTACTGAAGAACTTAAAAGAGATGCTTCAATGATCACCTTTTTACAAGAAAATAGAATAATTCCAGGTTCCAAAATCACTATTGCTGATGCGAATGAATTTTCAATTACTGTAAGTACAGACAATAAGAAATTTTTTGGTTTGGATCAATATATAGCCGAAAGAGTCTTTGTTAACTGATTTATGATTACTGAGCAGGAATTTATAATATAGTTATGGAAAACTTAATTAAAAACATACCCTATGAGACTTTTACTTACATTGCTGTAGGTATATTATTTTTTGTAATTCTATATAAATTTTTTCCAAAACTATTTTTAAAAATACATAAGCCAGTATTTTTCACAATAGGTATTCTCTCTCTTTCACTTGGATATGTAGGTATCGTTGTTCCTGGTTTGCCAACAACTGTATTCATCCTTATAGCTGCATGGGCTTTTTCAAAATGCTCAACCAGATTTACTCTTTGGTTGGAAAATCATAGATTATTTGGTCCCATGATTCTTAATTGGAAACAATATAGAGGTTTATCAAGAAGAGCAAAAAAAGTAGCTATATTAACCATTATTCCTACCTTCGCAGTTACTATCTTTTTTGTCTTTTCCCTTGTGGGTGATTTAATTTTTGGATTTTTTGGTGTTGGACTTTGTTCTTGGTTAGCTACAAGACCTGAACCTCCAGTTAAATCTTCTAATTAGCTTCAGGTATTTGATAATCAATAGGCGAAACTTTATCTAATTCAAAAACATCCCTTGATTGTGCTTCGTAATTGAGTCCAATTGAAACTTGATCACCTTCTGTAACTCTATTTCCATCTTCATCTAATCTTGCATTGAAGGTTGCTTTTTTACCTGATTTGCATATAGTTTTTAGCTCAATCAAATGATCTGCCCAAGCCATTAAATAAACGCTGCCAGGAAATGGTTCTCCTCTAAAGTCAGTTCTTAAACCATAACAAAGTACAGGGATCTTAAGCTTGTCCACAACTAACGTCAACTGAAGTACTTGTTTTGGAGATAAAAATTGTGCTTCGTCAACAAGAACACAAGCTAATTTTTCTCTCTGATGTTCATGAGCTGTCCAAACATATAGGTCATCTTCTCCCTCAAAAATTTCTGCTTCTCGGTCTAGACCTATACGTGAAGCAACTTTTCCAACTCCGTATCTATCATCAAGTTTTGGGGTAAATATTATTGTCCTCATGTATCTTTCTTCATAGTTATGTGCTGATTGAAGAAGGTTTGTACTCTTGCCAGCATTCATCGCTGCATAATAAAAATAAAATTTTGCCATGTTTTAATATTAGTCATCTATGGATATCTTTTTCTTTTTTGTATTATAGAAATATGACAAACACAATATTTTATTTACACATACTTGGACTTTCTATTTGGCTTGGATCTATGGTGACTTGGGCAATGTTTGCCCCTAAATTAGGAGCTATTGATCCAACTAAGAACACAACTAACACTCTAAGAGTTGTCTTTACAAGACTGTCATGGGCATCTTACTCATTAGCACTTGTATCTGGGATTTATTTATTACAAGCAACTGAGGTGCTGTCTAATGGGAACTTGGAAATTGGCTTACTGATAATTGCAGGATTAATAATCTTTCTACATAGCTACGTTCCAAATTTGAGTGCTGCAATTAAAGGTATGATTAATGGAGCTATGTTGTTAGTTGGGTTGATTGTACTTTATTTAGCAGTAACTAATCTCTAAGTTCTATTTCTTAAATTAACACTAATTAGTAGTAGTCCAACTAAAGCTTTCAGCTAGTTAACTCTTTAATTTCAGATATCTCCTGATCAGAAATTACTCCATATCCTTTTTTTTGGATAACATTAGTTCCTTTTTTAATGAGATACCAATATATAGTTTGTTCATCTGGAATATCTAATAAGTTTTTAAACTCCTCTTTGTTAATGTAAGCAGTTATTGTTCTATTTCTGATTCTATCATCTCTAATTCCTGCTCTCATTATTCCATCAAGATAGATTTCGCTTAATTTAGATGACTTTTGAATAGTTGGCACTTCAATTATATTATGGGTATCTCCGAGACCATTTTTTTCTAAAGATTCTATTGCTTCATCAACAATTGGTTGGTGCCATTGCTGAAATGCAACAATAATAATTAAGTCCTTATCCGCATAATCATTAGGAATAATCTTGCTCTGCTTGTTGAGATTATTTCCCTGAATAGTAGGAAAAGTTCCTTCTGATGTGTTCAATTCAGGTCCATCACTACTTTGGCAACCTACTAGTAATAGGAGAGCTATAAGGGACCATTTTAATTTACGGTTTACCAAGTATATCTTCGAGGTTATAAATATTGTTCATGAGTTTATTAAATACTCTACCTAAAAATAAACCAAGTATTACATACAAGCCTTTATATTTAATGTTCACAGAGTAAGTAATTTCTGTCCCTTTGGAGGTAGCTGAAAAGAAAAGAGTATCAACAATTTCAAATCCTTTTGTCTCTGTTTTTAAAGATGCTCTTAGTGGCTCTCCCCATTCAACTACTTCATACTTAAGTAACATTTCTCGATTATTAAAAACTGTATTTACTTTGAAAACACTGCCTTCACGAAGAGGTTCTTTAGTTATTAATTCAGCTTTATCGTGTGGATTCCATTCATGTAAATTTCGAAAATCTGCAACAAAATTAAAACATGTTTGCACATCTTCTTTAACGAGGATTGTTTTTGAGTAAGTTGGCATAATTTAATTGTAAGCGAATAAGAAAACTTTAATAAATAAAATCTATCTTAGATTTAAAGATCTATTTCTAAACCCAATAAACCCAATTACCAAAAATATCGCTATTTTGCCCACGACGAGTAATAAGTCTTCAGCAAATAATCCATCTTGATAAGGGTTGCCATATGCTCCAAAAGATGAAATGTTGTCGTCAATCCACAAAAAGAAATCATTTGTACCTTTCAATGAATTTGCTAAATATTCAATTGCCATGAGACCTCCACCAAAAGCCCATGCCATTGATGACTTACCTGTATATGCTCCAAGTGCAAATCCTAAAACTCCAAAACTCACCCCAGCTAAAGCTCCCTGTAAAGTTGCTTTCATTAAAGGTACATAATCGAGTGTTTGGCTAAGTTCCATGGTTGCAATTGGAATAAACATAATATTCGTCCATGCAAAGCATACAAACAAACCAAAAAATACAGCTACCAGTGATTGCGTAAGATAAACTGTTGATCGTGTCATTGGTAAAGCCGCAACAAATTCGAAAGTACCATCTTCCTCAGCTTTTGAGCCAAGTTTATTTAAAAGAATAATTGTGGCTATCCCAATTAAAATAGGCACAAAAGGAATCATAAAATAAGTTGTTACCATTCCTTCTAAGGTAAAAACGTTATCCCAATCTGAAATTCCGAGTAAGTTCATCATCGTTTCATTTTCAGACATACCTCTAAAAGCCTCTCGTTGAGTATCTATAAGTAAACTCTCTACACTTGTGTTTGCAAAAGCTAGTGGGAGTATCAATAAATACAACCCAGGAGCAATTGCCCAGTTTAGAATAAATTTTCTTGGGACTGTCACCATATATTTCAAGTAATTAAACATTAACCCTCTCTCTTGTCATAGAATTTAAAAAAGGCATCTTCTAAATCTTCACCCTGTTCTGCAGCCTTGCTTGAAAACGTCTCATAAGATTCATCATATACTTTTGCACCGTCTCGTAAAACGGCCATTGAGTCGGCAACTTTTTCAACCTCAGAAATAATATGTGATGATAATAGTATTGCAGCACCATTGTTTGAAAATTCTTTAATAATTTCAAAAAAAGTTCTTTGATGAAAAGGATCTAGGCCTGAAGTTGGCTCGTCTAAAATTAATGCCTTTGGCTTATGCAGGACTGCAAGTATCAAAGCAACTTTTTGCCTGTTACCTTTAGATAATTCTTTAATAGTTTGATCAACTTCCAATTCAAACTTTTCTGCTAATTCCATTGCATAATCAGTTGATTGAGCTCTCATGTCAGCACCAAGTTTAAATAATGATTTAGAATTTAAATTTTGTGGAAGTTGAGGATCTCCAGGTAAATATCCAATTATTTTCTTTGCTTCAACAGGATTTTCAATTGTATTTATTTCCTCAACTGAAAGAGATCCTTCTGAAGGAATTAAGAAACCCATAAGACTTCTCATTGTTGTAGATTTTCCGGCCCCATTAGGACCTAGAAGCCCTTTAACCTCACCATTATCAACAGAGATATTTATATCTCCTACACCTTTTCCATTTTTGTATCTCATTGTGAGATTTTTAATTTCAATCACAATCTTATTTTATACATAAGTAAATATTTACTTCGTAGGATAACTAAAGTTTCAAACGGTTGAAATTATTCTTCTGAATTTTGATTCTTTTGTTTATTTCTTAACCAAGTTAAAAGCAGGGCAGGAACAAGAAAGAAAAGAATCTCATCCCAACCTCCTTGATGTTGAAAGGTTGGTGGAGGAATAAGTTTTATTAACATTAGAGATAATTCTGAATAACCCAACGAGAAACATTAATAAGTATATTTGGGAATAATCCTATGAGGATAGTTGTAAATGCAAGTAGGCTAATAGAAATTTTCTCATTAAGTTTTATTTGAATTTTAGCAACACTATTTTCTGGTTTATCAATAGCTGCAATCCAAATAGGCTTCAGATAAAAATAAAATCCAGCAACTGTAGATAGCATCAGTGCAAAAACTAAAATATACTTTTCATAAGACCATAAGTTAGTAATTAAGATAAATTTGGATACAAATCCACTTGTTAGCGGAAGTCCAGCTAATCCAAGCATAAAAATAGTAAAACATATGCTTAAAAATTTATTTTCTATAAAAAGTCCTGAAAGATTGTCCATTGAAAAATTTGAGGTAAGTTCTCCATTAATTGCTGAAAATATTAAGAAAATACCAATTAACTGAATTACATATGCAGCAAGATAAAATAATGAAGCACTTGTTCCATTTACTCCAGAGGTCATCCCTGAAAGTATAAAACCTGATTGAACAACTCCACTGTATGCAATTAATCTTTTCATATCTGTTTGGACTGTTGCAAAGAGAGAGCCAATAAAAATTGATAGGATAACTATTGCAGAAAAGAATAATTCAAATTTATCCATAACAAAACCTAGTGAAACTATACAAAGTCTTGCAAGCACAACAAATGATGCTACTTTTGCAGTAGAGGCCATGTACCCTACATAACCAGTTGGAGATCCTTGATAAACATCTGGTGCCCAGGATTGAAACGGAGCAGCTGCAACCTTAAATAGCAGTCCTACTATTAATAACAAAACTCCTATAAGTGTTGTTAAAGGTACATTTTCTGTGCCAATAAACGATATCGCAATAGTTGTCTCATACACCCCAGTTACCGAGAGAGATACATACATTAAGGCAACTCCATAAACTAACACACAAGAGGCTAAAGAACCAAGTAGAAAATATTTTAAAGAAGCTTCATTGCTAGATAGGCTACCTTTATTAATTCCAGCCAGTGCATATAAGCTTATGGATCCAATTTCCAAACCTATAAACAACATCATAAAGTTTTCTGCATCGACCATCAACATGAAACCTGCAGTACTCATAAGGGTTAAGATTATTGCCTCAGTTGTTTTGTCTTTAAGCTCAAAAGAAGAGTTCCAAATAGGATAAAAATTTAATAAAAGTATTAATCCAAGCAGTACATTCCCAAAAAGCGAAAATTCATCTAACAGAATTTTTTCAGAAAAATAAGATGAAGGTCCATTCGTGAAAAATAATCCAAATTTTAAAAATACGGCAAATAAGGTTCCAAGTATTCCAGTAATTGTAACTGCTTTTTTAGTTGTATCTGTAGTAGTAATAGTTATTGTACAAAACAATAATACAAGAGCAGTCACCACTAAAGCTAACGTAGGTCCAATTACAACCCAATTCAATCCAATAATCTGAGATACTGTGTTCAATTCAATCCTCCACTAAATAATTTCACTACATCTGAGATTGTTTCGGCATCATTTAAGATAAATCCCTCAATAAATGAAGGATAGACGCCTATAAATAACATCAACACTAACAGTGGTATGACTGCAAGCATCTCTCTACTATCTAAATCTACTAAATTGCTATTTTCTTCAATGCTGATTTCACCAGTAAAAATTCTTTGATATGCCCATAACATATAAATAGCAGCAAGAACTACTCCAAAGGCCGCGATGGCTGATAAGAATTTATATGTACTAAAACTTCCCATGAGAATCATAAACTCACCAACAAAACCATTTAATCCTGGTAACCCAATAGATGCAAAAGAAGTAAATAAGAAGATAGCTGCATATTTAGGCATAGTAATTTTTACTCCTCCAAAGTCAGAGATTCTTCTTGTATGACGTCTTTCATAAAGAAATCCGACAAGCATAAAAAGTGCTCCTGAAGTTAACCCATGGTTTACCATCTGAATAATCGCTCCTTCTAAACTTAAAAGATTACCTGCTGTAATTCCTAACATTACAAAGCCCATGTGACTTATTGACGAATATGCGATTAATTTTTTAATATCAATCTGAGCTATAGCAACAACAGCACCATAAATTATTCCAACAACTGATAAGACTGCAATTATGTATCTATATTCAATATATCCCTCTGTAAAAAATGGTATAGAAACTCTAAGAATTCCATAAGCTCCCACCTTTAGTAAAACTCCTGCAAGTAAAATACTGCCCGCTGTTGGGGCTTCAACATGTGCATCTGGTAGCCAAGTGTGTAATGGGAAGAGAGGAACTTTTACTAAAAAACCAAAAGTAAACAACAAGAATAAAGCCTTGGATTGTTCTGATGTAAAACTTATATTTGAGAGTGTTACAAAATCGAGAGCTAGTATTCCTGTCTGAGAGTAACTTATCACACCCGCATAAACAGTGCCGATAAAAATAAAGATTGAACCAAAAACGGTATAAATTATAAATTTAATGGTTGCATACCTTCTGTTCTCTCCACCCCAAATTCCCATTAAGAAATACATAGGTATCAATATTGCTTCAAAAAAGATAAATAAAGATAATAGGTCTCCGCTTAGGAAGACACCATTAACAGCAAAGTGCAATACAAGAATTGATGCAACAAAACCCTTACTTCTGGAATATTTTTCAGTAACAGATAGGAAGGAAAGTAGAACTAGGATTGATGTTAAAGATAATAATAGATGTGACATCCCTGAAAATCCCAAACTAATTTTAATTCCATACGAACTGATCCAATTAATTGACTCAAATTCCTGATAGGAGCTCTTGCTGTTGTCATTTGAAAACAGGTATAAACAAATACTGAAAGGAATAATGGATAGAAATATAGCTAACGGCTGAAAGAGTTCTGACCTGTTTTTTGGCATTGAGAATATAATCAATGCACCAATGAGTGGAAACAATATAAGAGTATAAATTAAACCACTCAATTTACCACCAATGGGGTTGCTATAAAGAGTCCTATTAATAAAAGCATGAAGAAACCAAAGTAAACAACATAGCTTCTTATTAGACCATTCTGGGAAGTTGAAATTTTCTGCGATGAGCTATAAAACAAAGTTGATATCTTATTAACTAAGCCATCAATCATGAGTCCATCTATAAGAACAGCAGTTTTTCTAGTTAGAGACTTCATGCCTTTAACAAAAATTATGTCTCCAACTTTATTTAGATAAAGCGTGTTGGCAGAGAGTGCTAAAATTTCATCTTTGAACGGTATCTTAAATTTAAAATAGGAAAAAATCTCAACAACATAAACGAGATAAGCTAAAACTAAGCCAGTAAAGCCAGCACCAATCGAGACGAAAGCCAAAACAATTAAAGTGATTCCCTCGGGAAGGTGTGTTATCTCTACGTAATGAAGGGTCTCATGGAGAACTTTTTCGAGACCATGAAAAAATGGGGTGTTAATAAATCCAATAAAAACTGAAAACACTCCCAGTATTAAAAGGGGTCTCACCATAGCCTTAGGAGCTTCATGAATATCGCTAATATCATTTCCAGAATCTTTATGAAAAATCAACAACCAATGTCTTCCCATATAGAAAGCTGTCATAAAAGCAGCTAATAAAGACAGAGCCCAAAAAATATAATAAAAACCGCCGTTAGCAAAAGTTGATGCAAGTATTTCATCTTTTGACCAAAAACCTGCAAGTGGTGGAATCCCAGAGATGGCTAATGTACCAATCCCCATAGTAGTTGCTGTAATAGGCATTTTAGATTTAAGATTTCCCATCTTATGAATATTTTGCTCATGGTGCATTTCATGAATAACCGCTCCAGCACCAAGGAACAGTAAAGCTTTAAAAAATGCATGTGTCACTAAATGGAATATTGCTGCAACATATGCTCCAGAACCTATTGCTATAAACATAAATCCAAGCTGTGAAATTGTTGAGTAAGCCAAGACTTTTTTGATATCATCTTGATTAATTGCTGAAAAAGCAGCAATCAAAGCTGTCAACAATCCAGTCACAATAACTATTAACTTGCCAGTCTCTGAGAACTGCAATATTGGTGAAATCCTAACAAGCATAAATACTCCAGCAGTAACCATGGTTGCCGCATGAATTAATGCACTTGCAGGAGTTGGTCCTTCCATAGCATCAGGAAGCCAACTAAAAAGTGGAAATTGTGCTGATTTACCAAAAGCACCAATAATAAAACAAATTACGATAACCGTTAGGTTGTCTATATTACCTTCTAATACTTTTGAAAAAACTTTGTCATAATTAAAAGTACCGAAAGTGTTCAACGTAAGCATTAATCCGATAAGAAAACCAAAGTCCCCAATACGATTAAGAATGAAAGCTTTGTTTCCAGCTTTTGCCGCAGTTTGTTTTTTAGACCAAAAAGAAATTAGTAAATAGGAACTTAGGCCTACCAATTCCCACCCAAAAAACATAACTAAAAAATTACCTGACATAACCAACAAGAGCATTGAGAATACAAAAACGTTGAAATATACAAAGTATTTTGCATAGTGCTCATCTTTACTCATATATGAGGTTGAGAAAACTTGAATGACAACAGATAATCCTGTAACAAGGAGCATCATTACCCCTGAGAGTCCATCCAGAGTGAATTCAAATAAAATTTCAGGATTTGTGATCCAGGTGAAAAATTTTAAGTTAATTGGCTCGTACTTATTTATGAATAATAAAACAAACATTCCAGAGGCTGTAGCAAAAGACAAGAGTGCAGAATTAATTGTAATAAAATTCAGCAAAAGCTCATTTAAAAATTTAGAGATAATTTTTATTCCTATTGCTGTTAGCAAAGGTAAAAATACAACAACTAAGAGTAGAAGTTCCACTTATTAACCTCTAATTGTTCTTAATAAATCGACGGATGCGGAAGATTGTTTTTTAAAGATTGAAACGATAATAGCTAAACCTACTACTACTTCAGCCGAGGCCACAACTAGCACAAAAAAAACAGATATTTGCCCCTCTATTGTTCCAAAATGTCTAGAAGCAGCAATGAAAGTAAGGTTTACAGAGTTAAGCATTAACTCAATGCACATAAACATAATTAATGCATTTTTTCTAATCATCATTCCCAAAAATCCGATGGAAAATAGTATTGCAGCTAAAGTTAGATACCAGTCTGTTGAAACCTCTATCATTTCTTTTTCCCTGGTTTTGTATCATACGCTAAAGCAAGAGCAGCTGCAGTTGCAACTATGAGCAATAAGGAGATTACTTCAAATGGAAGTACCCATTCTGTAAATAATGTTCCAGCAATAATATTAGGTGTGCCCTCTAGGCTATAGTCAACTGGAGGAAACCAAAGGTCCCACTTGAAACCAGAGTTTATTACAACATATGAAATTATCCCAATCAGAATGAATAGTGTTCCAGACACTAACAGTGTTTGACCTTTGATTTCTTCTCTTGTTTGCTCTGGCTTATCAACACCAATCATCATGATTACAAAAAGAAACAGTGTCATTACAGCCCCTGCGTAAACTAAAATTTGTACCATTGCTACAAAGGTTGCATTTAAAGTTATATATATAACCGCTAACGATGCAAGAGTTAAAACTAGCCCCATTGAATTGTGTACTGGATTTTTAGCAAATATAACTATTAGGGCACCTAGAATTACCAAACTGGCGGGGACTGCAAACAAAACTATGTCTAACACTTTTTTACTCTTCTTCCATTGTTTGGCCTTTTTCTGGATCACGTACTCCATATCCAAGAGAATTTGTCCAGCCAACTATATTTTGAAAGTCAGGATTACCATTAGGTGCAGTTGCTCTCATCCAGCCATCGGTTTTTGTAAGCTCTTCAGGATTTGTTAATTTTGTTTGCTCTTCATGAGTATTTGCAGAGCCATCTTCTTTAACAAGAAGAACAGACTTATCAAAAACTGCTTCGGATCGATCTGCAACACTCATTTCAAAAAGTGAAGTCATAGTTATAGCTTCTGTTGGACAAGCCTCTACGCACAAACCACAATAAATACATCTCAACATATTTATTTCATATATAAATCCATATCTTTCTCCTGGGCTAACAGGACTTTCTTCCGGGTTGTCTTCACCTCGAACATATATACACTGAGCAGGACATGCCCCAGCACAAAGTTCGCATCCGATACATTTCTCCATACCGTCTTCATACTTGTTGAGTACATGCCTTCCGTGAAAGCGTTGAGGTTTTTCTCTAAATTCTTTAGGGTATTTATCCGTAACTGATTTTCTGAATAACTCTTTAAATGTTACTTTTAATCCCTTTAATAAATCATATCCACTACTCATTGTCTAACTCCACGGTAAACCAAATTCTCTAACACCTAAAACAATTGAAGATAAAATCAGCCAAATTAGTGAAATCGGAATTAATCTCTTCCATCCTAATTCCATCAATTGATCATATCTCAACCTTGGTAAAGTTGCCCTTATCCATACATAAATAAATAATAATGAAAAAGTTTTAATTCCAAGCCAAACTGCAGGCATAAAAGCTGAGATAATTGGAGGAAGAAATCCAGAAAATGTCGGTCCTAGCCATCCACCTAAAAAGAATGTTGCTGTTATGGCGCACATATTAAACATATTTATGTATTCAGCTAGAAAGAACATTGCGAATCGAAATCCTGAATACTCAGTATGAAATCCTCCAACTAATTCCTGTTCGGCTTCAACTAAATCAAAAGGGGCTCTGTTTACCTCAGCCACCGAAGCAACAAAAAATATAGCAAATGCAACAAATTGTGGAAATATATTCCACTTTGGAATAAAACCAACAATTGAATCTAATAATGGTATTGGGCTTGAGAGAAAACCTGACTGACTCTGAACAATATCTGTCATAGACATTGAACCCGAATAAAGTATAACTGGAACTAAAGCTAGACCCATGGCCGCTTCATAAGAAATCATTTGTGCTGAAGCTCTTACTCCACCAAGAAGTGGATATTTTGATCCTGATGACCAACCTGCAAGCACAACACTATATACAGCTATTGATGAAAGCGCTAAGAAAAATAGAACTCCTACATTTATGTTTGCTCCAACTAAATCAACTGTTACATTCTCGCCCTGAATTTCAATATCAAAACTTGGACCCAGTGGGATGATCATAAAGATTAAAAAGGAAGGTACCAATGCAAGAATGGGCGCTAACAGATACATTGCTCTATCAGCTTTTAAGGGAAGAATTTGCTCCTTAAGAAGTAACTTAACTGCATCAGCTACTGTTTGCAATATACCAAAGGGGCCTGCTCTATCTGGTCCAACTCTTGATTGCATCCCAGCTACCAATTTTCTTTCAAGCCATATAAGTAATATTGTGTTCGTTAATAGAAGACCCAAAATTAAGAAAGCCTTGGTTAATCCGATAATTAAATCAATTGACACTTAATTCCTTCATATTTTTTGCTTCTTTTATGTCGAAATCTTTTGTAGGGTCAAGATTCTCAAAACCTCTTCTGTTTATTGGAACTACGACTATATCGTCCGGTAAATGATTATTTAACTTAATATTTACAAAAATAGAATTTTGATTTTGAGTTAGGTTTGCAAATTTAGATTTAACTCCATACTTTTCTAGTGTATTTGAGTTCAACTCAATAAATCTCTCTGAACCCAACATTGATATGGAAGGAGAATTGATTTGAGTGCTTGAATCACCATATAAACGCTTAACCATCAGCATTGATAAATCTTTTTGTTCTAAGTCTGTAATATTGATATCAATCTCTTTGTTGCTTATGATTCCAAAGAGATTAGAGGGTTTGTTGAGGTTGTCAAAGGAGGGAACTAGGTTTTCGTTGCCAAGTTCAGCGCATAATGCTTTGTTAATTTCATATGCATTGTCAAAATTAATCTCTTTACCGAGAGATTTAGCAACCATTATGAGATATTCCCATTCAGACAATACGGATCCAGGATCAGGTAGAATTTTATTTTGTTTAAGTACTCTCATTTCCATATTTGTCATAGTTCCTTCTTTTTCTCCATAAGAAGTAGTAGGCAAAATGAGGTCAGCTAATTCTGTTGTTTCATTTATGAAAATATCTAGGGAAACAACGTAATCGGCTTTTTTCAGAATATCTTGGATGTTAGAACTAAAATATGATCCGTTCACAGGGTTTGCACCGATTGTAAAAACAATATTCGAATTAGACTCTAAGTACTCGTTACAAAATTCATTCAAACCTTTTATTTGATCTATTTGCTGTAAAGCACCAAAAGTATTTGCTTTTGTAAAGCAGTTTAGAAATTTAGCTTGAGAGTGTTTTTGAAGATGGTCAACTAGCATGTCGAGAGATTTCTTTTGCTGAATAGGAGTTGATTTTCCAATAATTGCGGTAACTTTTTTGTTTTCAATGATATTTTGAAATTCTTTTATATTTCCAAGGTTTGTTTTTAATTCAAAATTATTGGAAATAACTTCTTCTCCAAGATATAAGTCTGCGAGGCTTTCTAATGATGTGTTAGTATGCCCGAGTACAACTAATTTAACTCCATTTTTAACAGCTTTTTTTAATCTTAGAAATAAAACTGGTATATTGTCTTTTATATCTTCTGACCAAACGACTATTGCGTCTGAATTGTCAAGGTCCTCAAAGGCAGCATTCTCATAACCTTCTCCAAAGTACCCATTAAATACATGGTCATCAGAAAAATATACATTAGATTTATCTTTACTTAGGAATTCATTTCTATTCATTAAATTTGCAAATTTATTAATTACAAAATACTCTTCATTTGTACTGTTAGGCCCAACAATAAATTTGATATCAGGATTCTTAAGTTCTTCAATTTTACTTTTAAGTTTTTCAGTAGCCTCTACAAAACTGATATCTTTAAAAATATTGTCTTCTTTTGATTTAATACTTGTCAATCTATTTTCTGAGTGCAAATACTCAAAATTGTATCTACCCTTATCTGATAGCCATCCTTGGTTTGTAAATTCATTATCTTCTCCAAGTATTCTTAACATTTTATTTTGAGAGACATTTAGCTCTACAGAACACCCAAGAGAACAACAATTACAGGTAGAAGATACTTTTTTCAAGTCCCAAGGTCTTGCTTTAAACCTATAACTAGTAGCTGTTAATGCCCCAACAGGACAAATTTGAACTGTATTACCGGAAAAATATGATTTAAATGGCTCATCAGGAAACGTATTAACTTGTGTTTTGTTTCCTCGTTGAATAAATTCAATCAATGGATCTCCTGAAATCTCATCAGAAAATCTAGTACACCTCGCACAAAGAATACATCTTTCTCTATCAAGTAGAACTATATCTGATACAGGAATTGGTTTTTCAAAGTGTCTCTTCTCTTCAATAAACCTAGATTCTCCTGGACCATACGCCATTGTTTGATCTTGAAGAGGACACTCTCCTGCCTTATCGCAAATTGGGCAATCCAGAGGATGGTTAATAAGCAAAAACTCTAAAACACCCTCTTGAGCTTTTTTGACAGTTTCAGATTCCGTCTCAACAACTAATTCTTCAGTCACCTCAGTTGTACAGGATGGTACTAATGCCTTTCCTCTAGGTGTTTCAATTTCTACAAGACACATACGGCACATTCCTACAGGGTCTAATCTTTTATGCCAGCAGAATCTTGGTATGTGTACACCTGAGTCTTCACATGCTTCAATAAGTAATTGTCCCTGCTTTCCTTCAAGCTCTTTTCCGTCTACTGTAAAAGTTATTTTTTCGGTCAACTTAGAACCACTTTCTTAGGAAGTAATATTTCTACTTCTGATCTAAAGTCTTTCATTAAGGAGACAATTGATGCTGTTGCAGATGGTCCCAACGGACATATTGTTGTCATTTTTGGAGGCCAGGTAAGCCCTGGAGAAATATTGTCACAAACATCTAGTAACAAATCAATATCAGACAATCTACCTCTTCCTGATGCGATTCTGTCCAGTATATTTTCAAGCCATGTTGTTCCCTCTCTACAAGGAGTACATTGTCCACAAGACTCGTGAGCAAAAAAGCTAACTAAACTTTTCGCAGCTAATAATAAATTTGTGTCCTCATCCATCATCACAACGGCACCAGACCCAAGCATTGAACCTTCATTTGCTACATCATCAATTGTCATCTTCACATCCAATTGATCACCCCTAAGCCAAGGAGCAGAAGCTCCCCCAGGTATGTATGCTTTAATTGATTTTTTATTTCTAACGCCTTTACCTAAGCTCTCAACAAATTCTCCAAATGAAGATCCCATCTCTATTTCGTAATTACCAGGGTTATTGATATGTCCCGAGAGGCTAAAAATTCTTGTTCCAGTAGAACCTTCTACTCCTAAACTTGCATAATCTTTTCCTGAGTTATTCATTATCCAAGGTACGGATGAGATGGTTTCTACATTGTTAACTAAAGTTGGCTTATTGTATAACCCTTTAACCGCTGGGAAAAATGGAGGTTTTAACCTTGGTTCTCCTCTTCTACCTTCAAGAGAATTTAATAAGGCTGTTTCTTCACCACATATATATGCACCAGCACCTAAATGCACAACGATATCTAGGTCCATAGCGGATCCAAAAATATTTTTTCCTAAATATCCTTTTTCATATGCTTGTTCAACTGCATTTTGAACTCTTCTTGCAGGTTTTGCATATTCTCCCCTTATGTATATGAAAGCCTTTGAAATGTTTGCAGCAAAACAGGTAATTATCATACCTTCAATTAATTGATGGGGGTCTCTTTCTAACAGTATCCTATCTTTAAAAGTTCCGGGTTCTGATTCATCTGCATTGATAACTAAATATCTTTCCTCATCCTCAGCTAAGAACCCCCACTTTACACCTGTTGGAAATCCTGCCCCACCTCTACCTCTTATGTTAGAACTCTTGATTTCTTCAAGAACCGATTCAGGTGATCCCGACTTCAAAACTTTTTTTGCACCTTTATACCCACCATTTTTCTCATACGATTTCAATAAATGACTTTCTTCGGGATTTTCTCTCATGTGTTTTGTTAATAAAATTGTCTCTTTCACTGAATATCCTCTTGCATCTCATATGTTTGAAATCCTGGAACAGGACTCGATGAGCCACTGTTATCTTCAATAGCCCAATCGAAAGACTTCTGTCCACCAAATTTTAATTGGAGCTCATCAGCAACTATTACTTTTGGCTGCTCTTCTTTTAACCATTTACATAGATCTACAGCTTTTTCAGGGGTTAATCCCTCAACTGTTTCATAATTGATCTGAATAGCAGGAGCTCCACCACAAGCTCCGATACACTCAACTGACTCATAAGTAAATAATCCTTCCTCATCAGTTTCATTGTTACTTAAATTTGTAAATTCTTTGACTTTAGTAATTACATCACTTGAATTACTAATTTCACAGGAAATTGATTTACATACACTTAATAAATATTTACCAGTTGGTTCTTGTTTATACATTGAATAAAAAGATGCAACAGATTGAACTTGAACCTCTGTTATTCCTATTAGGCTGCTTATTTCTACGATTGATTCGTTAGAAATATATCCGTCTTTATCAAGAGCAAGATATAAAAGAGGTCCTAATGCTGACCTTTTTTGAGGATACATTTCAATTATTTCTTTAGCTTTCGCTATTCTATCTTTTTCCCAACTCATCTATCAACATCTCCAATTACAGGATCTAAAGATGCAATCGCTGCAACGGCATCTGCTATTGGACTATCAGCCATCACCACAGGTAATGCTTGGAGGTTGCAAAAAGATGGACCTCTTACATGCATTCTATATGGTTTAGAAGATCCATCAGAAACTATATAGCAGCCAAGCTCTCCTCTGGGAGACTCTACTGCAACATACGCTTCACCCTCTGGAACCTTGAATCCTTCTGTATATATTTTGAAATGATGTATTAAAGCTTCCATTGATTCATCTAATCTTTTTCTAGGTGGTGGTGTGACTTTCTTATCCTGAATTTTATATGGCCCTTTAGGCATACTGTTCATAGCTTGTTCAACAATCTTAAGACTTTCTAGTATTTCTAATACTTTAATTCTCCATCGTGCAAAAACATCACTCTCTTGCAGAACGGGAACATTAAAATCAAATTTCTCTATTCCAGAATAAGGCTGCATTTTTCTAAGATCCCAACCATAACCGGCAGCTCTAATGCTTGGGCCAGTGATGCCGTAAGCCAGACATTCTTCAGTCGTCAATATGCCAACGTTTTGTAATCGTCCCTGCCAGATTGGATTATCTAACAGCATTTCATCATAATCTTTAAGCTTTTCTGGTATAACCTTTAATATTTCTTTTACATCTTTTTGCCAATCGTCAGGAAGGTCCGCTGCAACTCCACCTGGTCTGATGTAGTTATGATTCATTCTTAAACCAGTAGTTTTTTCAAAAAAATTTAGGATTAACTCTCTCTCCCTAAATCCAAATATCATCATTGATAAGGCACCAATATCCATTCCACCCGTGGCTAAGGCAACTAAATGGGATGAAACTCTATTTAATTCAGTCATTAAAATTCTGATAGTTTGGGCTCTTGCGGGGACTTCGATGTCTAAAAGTTTTTCAGTAGTTAGAGAAAATACAAGTTCATTAAAGAATGGGGACAAGTAATCCATTCTTGTCGTGTTTGTTGGGCCCTGAAGGTAAGTTAGCTCTTCACCTGTTTTTTCCATACCTGTGTGTAAGTAGCCAATAACAGGCTTTACTCTTCTTACTGCTTCACCTTCTAGTTCAACTTGAAGTCTTAAAACACCATGGGTTGAGGGATGTTGAGGGCCCATATTTACTATCATTCTTTCATCTTCTGAAGTTTCTTCCTCTACAAAATAGTCATCAACAACATCAGAACCAGTTTGAATTTTTAGTTGTTGATCAGATTCTTCTTCATTCATTTTTTGAGAACCTTCATCTGTTGAAGCTATATTCCAGCCACCTTCTTCGGAATTGGTAGCCCAAAATTCTAAATCTTCAGAATTCTCTTTGTTCTTAACCATTTTTAGTCCACCTTTGGAGCGTTCTTAAACTGTACGGGTATTCTTCCTGACCCATAATCTTTTCTAAGTGGATGACCTATCCAATCATCGGGCATTAAAATTCTTGTGAGCTCTGGGTGGTTTTCAAAAATTATTCCGAACATATCATAAACTTCTCTCTCGTAGAAATTTGCCCCTGGATAAATATCTGTAATTGAAGGGATAGAAAGAGTTTCGTCATCAATATTAACTTTTATCATTTTTCTCTCATTTTTAGAGAGTGATAAAAGATTGACTACTACTTCAAACCTAGGTTCTTTTTTTCTAAACCAATCAACAGCCGTTAAGTCAACCATCATCTCGTAACCATCATCAAATAATGTTTTTATATGTTCGTGGTATTCGTTAACCTCAACCTGTTGTGTTTCCATCATCTATTAATTTCTCCAGCCATAATTTTGTCATGAAGAGTAAGTATTCCATGCATAAGTGACTGAGGGCCGGGAGGGCAACCTGGTACATATATGTCTACAGGAACAATATGGTCAACACCTTGTACTAAGGCATAATTGTTAAACATTCCGCCAGTTGAAGAACATGCACCCATAGCAATTACCCATTTTGGTTCAGCCATCTGATCATAAACTTGTCTCAATACCGGTGCCATTTTCTGAGAAACCCTACCTGCAACAATCATTAAATCAGCTTGTCTAGGAGAAGCTCTAAATACTTCCATCCCATATCTAGCAAGATCATATTTTGCAGAGCCTGCAGCCATCATCTCAATTGCACAACATGCAAGTCCGAATGTAACCGGCCACATTGACTGTGTTCGAGACCACCTTACAGCTTTATCTATAGTTGTTGTAAAAATATTGTCAGGAGAGTACATTATGCAACCTTTTCTGGTTCAATTTTTGGCTCAAACAGCGTCTTTTCAAAATATCTCTTTCTTCTTGGTGTATTCCAATCAAGTACACCTTTTTTCCATACGTAATAAAGAGTCTCAAGTACAAAGAAACTAAAAATAGCAATAACTAAAATTCCATACCAACCTAGTTCGTTAAATCTGGTGGCCCATGCAAGGAGAAATATAATCTCTATATCGAATACAATGTACAGCATTGCGACCATGTAAAACTTAACAGGAAATCTTTGTGAAGGCTCTTCTTCAGGAAAAATGCCACACTCATAAGGAGCTAGTTTTTCATCAGTTGGATTTTTAGGTGATAATAAGTAACTTACACCAAGGGAAACTAAGGCAAAGCCGAGGCCTATTATCAGCATTATTAAAATAGGTACCCAATCAACCATGTCTCTCCTTTATTTGTGAAAGATTTCACAAAGTTAATTATATTTTACTAGGAAATCAGGATTAATGTCTAATACTTAAATACTAGTTTTTATTGATTTAAGTAACCAAAGTGGGGTCATAAACTTGCTTGCTAAAAGAATGACCTCTTTTAAGGTTAACCTTGCTTCGTCGAACAATAACTCAACCACAAAATCTATAGTGTGTTGATCTATTGAGGCAACTGCTAGTAATCTTTGGGTCATAAACGGACTTTGTAAAACTAGTCTTGCAAGAGCACAACTTAAATAATGTTTTGAAAATCTTTTATTGAAGCTTTTTTCATAATTTCGTATTCCTTCATTGATTTTATCTTTAGTACTATCAAGTAAGTTGTGTGTATTCTCAGCTAGTAGGAAACCAGATTCCATACCATAAAAAATACCTTCTCCACTCATAGGGTTTATCATTGATCCCGCATCCCCTACTAAGGCGACCATATCGTGAGCTAATCTTGGACGTGAAGAAGCGAACGGAAGCATGTAACTTTTTTCCATTCGAATATTTTCAACTATTACTCCTCTGCTCTCTAAAGTTTTTACAAAATCATCAAGCATTTCGTTAATATTTTTATTCTCTTTTTTAAACAAACTAAGTGGCATTCCAATACCTATATTTATTAATGTATCTTTACTTGGAAATGCCCAAGCGTAACCTCGTAGAGCAGAGACATTTATTTCAAACATAAGAGATCTCTCCTTAAAAATCTCAAGATAATTAGGACTATCGATATAGGCTCTAATGGCGATAGCTTTATGCCAGTCAGTGTTTTGATTTAGGTCTAAGTCTTTCCTCACTCTTGAATTAGCGCCATCAGCACCAACTAATAGATTTGTTATAAAGGTCTCGTCCTCTCCATTCGAATTTTTGAAGTTTACTTCAATTTTTTCATCATCAGTTCTTTGAAAACCCATATATCTGTATTCTTCGTAAGAATCGACACCTAAAGATTTTGCTAAATCAAAAATTCTATTGTCTAGGTCGACCCTTGGAATAACATATACGACTGAATCTTCCTTGTTTTGAACCTCAGGAATATAATTTTGAATACCTATATTTTTTGGCCCAAATAATGTAGTAGATACAACTTCAGGTTCACCATCTAATATATGTTCATTGCCAAATCTTTTTAGAGCATTAATAACCCCCGGACCAATTGCATCTCCGCAAGACTTGTCGCGGGGAAACTGAGATTTATCAAAAATTGCAATATTTAGCTCTGGGTTTAAATTCTTATATGAAATCGCTGTATTTGAGCCAGCAGGACCTGCTCCTACAACAATTACATCGTATATTTTTGAATTATTCATTAGATAACATTAAGTTAACTCAATTGAAGAAAAAACGTTAATTTATAATTGCAAACTAAAATAAATTTCCTCTCTCAGCTTACGTTAAATCTATTACTTCATTAGATTGTGCATTAGTGAAAGAATTAAGCAAAATACCTCCAGCAACAGTAAAGAGGCTTCCTCTTTATTTGCAGTGTCTAGAGCAAGTCAGTTCAGAAGATATTGGTATTTCATCCAAAACCTTGGCTGAACTGGCAAAAGTAAACGATGCTCAAGTTAGAAGAGATCTTTCTTACTTAGGCACGTTAGGAACCAGAGGTGTTGGTTATGATATTTCAACTCTCAGAAATCAGATACAGCTTGAACTTGGCCTAGTTGAAGGCTGGAGTGCTGTAATTGTTGGTGTAGGAAATTTAGGTTCAGCACTTGCTCATTACGGAGGTTTTAAAGACAGGGGCTTTGGTGTGGTGGCTCTTTTTGATGATGATCCAAAGAAAATAAATAAACAAATTGCTGGTTTAGTAGTAAAACCTACAACCGAACTGGATGAAGTCTGTAAAAAATATAGTGTAGCTATCGGAATAATTGCAACACCTGGAGAATTTGCTCAATCTGTTGCTGATGAATTAATTTCCTGTGGTGTTCGCTCAATATTAAATTTCGCTCCTGTGTTACTTAAAAATACACCAGATGTCCAAATTAGATCTGTAGACCTATCCCAAGAATTACAAATATTAAGTTACTACCTTGACAGGCCAGTTTTAAAAGCAGTTAAGTAAAACTACTCAGTTCTTTGATAGGCATATCCAAGACCACTTCTAATAGTTAAAGAGACAACTAAAGCAACCCACAAAGAAGTTATATTCTGATGAATTCCTACAAGATAGATGCAAACGATAATTCCAATTATCGAAGATATTATTGTGATTAAAGAAAATTCATAAACTTTATCTAGACCCAACAAAACTCCGTCCCAAAGAAATGCAAAACTTCCAATAAATAAACTTGTGGAAAACAATAGCCTTAACTCTGTATTACTGGTCAAAGAAAATGATTCTCCTGCGACAAAAATAATTAGATTATCTAAAAAAAGGTAACTAAAAATAAATAACACTATTGAAAAACCAGAAGTTAACTGTATCAAGTTTGAATATAATTTTGATTTGAAGTATTTTATCCCTTTTGATACATGTTCTGAGATTAAAGTTTGGGAAGCAATTGCCATAGAGTCAATTGCCACATATCCAAATGACCATAATTGAAGCAATACATGCTGTAAGGCAATATCTCTCATGGACAATACTGAAGCTTGATTTCTTAAAACAGTCATGAAACCAGTTAAAAACATTGATCTTAGAAGTATTTGCATTCCAACAGAAAAGAATTTCTTTCTTAAGTACTTTTTATCCACTATCTCATTAGTTTCAGAAAATAGTTTTACTTTTTCTCTTTGTATATATGATGAGTAAAGAGCGGTAACTAGAAAAGCTAGTGAGCTTGCTAAACCTATACCCGCTATTCCAAAATTTAGAATTATTGCAAAGAGATAACTAAATAAAATATTCATTCCTGAAACAAGAAGAGCGCTTCTTAGAGTTATCTTCGGGAATCTTAAACCTCTAAGGACTGCCGTAGAGTGCATATTTACCAGATAAAAAATTATGCCAAAACTTCTTAAACTTAAATAGATTTGTGCTTCTTGTTCAACTGTAATTGTTGGTTCAAAGGTTTTTATAAGATCGACAGAAAAGAAAAATACTAGAAGTGTTGCAAAAGTTCCCAAAAGCAGTGACATTTTTCGACCATAAGTTATAAAATATTTTAAGCTTTCAAATTTTTTCTGAGTATTTAATTTAGCTACCAAGGGAGTGGTTCCATATGCTAAGAAAATAAAAACCCAAACTAAAACAAAATAGATAGTTTCTCCTATACCTACTCCCGATAGTGAAGTTTCGCCAAGCATTGAAGCAATTTTTGAATCTACAAGTCCAACAATAGGCTCTGTAATTAACCAAATAAATATTGGATAGGAATTCTGCCAAATATCTTTCTTTACTTTATTCATTAGATTTTTTCATTTCCGAGGCTTTATGTACCCCCCATTGCATTATCAAAAAAAATGTGTCTTCTGAAAAACTCCTTGGGGTAAGTTTGTTTGTTAAATTGTAATGCTCAGACAAAAATTTATTAACTACCTGTGTTGGTGTATTTTTTTGTATTAGGGCACTTTTGGTGAATTCTTTCTTTAATGTGAGTTCTAGAATTTCATTTTCCTTTTGTGAAATTTCTATATTAAGAGAGAGTAAATACTCCTGCGTATCATGTATTAATCCTTTAATAAGTGGAATTGGAGAATAAGTCATTGAAATATCTGAACAATAATTAAACCTAGTGGACCAGACACTATCCCAACTCCTACTCTTTTAAATTCACTATCTAATATTGTATTTCTATGCGTTTCAGAGCTCATTAAACTTTCATGTCCAGCAATAAGGGTTGACGATATAGCCAAATTTTCAGCAACTGTTTTATATGGTAATCCAACTTCACTTAATCTATCCCCTACTTGCTGTCCATTTAATGGATTTTTATGACACCAAAAACCTTCTTCATACATTAGAAAAGCATATGAAGTTGCTATATCAGAAAGTCTTTGTGAAAATTCAACTGGGTCAACATTATCATTAATACGTTCAATATTTAATATCTCAAACATTTCATAAGAATCATCATTTCTAGCAATTAACTTTGACCTTGATACTTTTGGGATCTCTAAACATCCATAATCATCAACTACTACAGAAGACTCTCCTGTTAAGTCTTTAATTCTTGAAACAACTTTTAACAAATCATTGCCAATTATGACTTCTAATGCCTGTTGTGGAGTGCCGTCAGCATCGGTGTAAAAAGAAACTAATTCTGATCTTTCAAGATAATCTTCTACTAATGGAGTTGTATTGATAAGAGATATAACTGTAAATAAAAAGGTTAGAACTAAATTACTTAATAAAAGAGAAAGTAATGATCCTAATAATTTACTACCTGTGTCATTTTTGCTTTTAACAGAAATAATTATATTTTGAATTAATGATGAAACTGTAATTACTCCAATAAAAATTATAACTCCAGCAAAGAGTTCGGATAATTGTCTTCCTGAGTTAAGCCAATTACTGATATATGCACCAATTTCGTCGGAATATCTAAAACTTGAAAAAATCGCAATTAAAAGTGAGGCAATATAAAAAACTATTAGAATTGAGCCATTTTTCCATCCAAAATAAAGGAAATAAAAAATAAAAATATATAACAAAATATCTACATATTCCTGATTGTTTAGTGTATTTAGTATGTTTTCAAGTATTTCAGTCATGTTATGTATAAATAAATTAAATATGCTATTTGAAGAGTACTAAAAACACGCTATTGTTGTAATACATTCCTACAAATATGTAGGAATTTTTATTTTCAGTGACTGAAAGGAAATTATATGAAGAATCGCAAAGCTATTGCTTTGATTGCGATTTTAGCGATTTTCGCTGCAGCTTGTGGTACAGCTGAAGAAGTGGTTGAGGAAGAGACAGTAGCAACTGAAGCTCCCGCAACAACTGAAGCTCCTGCTACTACTGTTGCTGCTCCTGCTGCTGACCCACTTGTACTGGCATCACTTATGCCTTTATCAGGTGACTTAGCATCTCTAGGACCTGGTATTGCACTAGGTGCGGCACTCGCTGTACAGCAAATCAATGCAGCTGGCGGTATTAATGGCGCCGATGTTACCCTTATTGAAGGTGACAGTGGTTGCGATGGAGCTGTTGCTTTAACAAGCTTGAATGATGTTGTTGCACAAGGTGCACAAGGAGTTATGGGAGCCGCATGTAGTGGTACCTCACTAGCTATTCTTGATGCCGCAATTGCAGCTGAAGTTGTTATGGTATCTCCATCAAATACAAGTCCTCAATTTACCAAAATGGATAAAAAAGGATTTTACGCAAGAACTGCTCCATCTGATCTTTTACAAGGTGATGTTTTAGCATCCCTACTAATTGAAGATGGTGTTTCAACAGTTTCAATAATCTCAAGAGCAGACTCTTATGGTAGAGGTCTTGCTGAAGCTACAGCTGCAGCTTTCGAAGCTGCTGGTGGAACAGTAAAGACAATTGTTTATCATGCTACAGACGCATCAGAATTTTCTTCTGAAGTAACTGCTGTAGGAAAAGGTAATGCTGAGGCTATTGTTGGAATTTTATTTCCAGAAACTGGTTGTGGAGTTCTACAACCTGCCTTTGAACAAGGCCTTCTAGATACACCATGGTATATGACTGATGGTGTTAAGGATGCTGGTCTTGCTTCACTATGTGGTTTAGGTACCGCATTAGATGGATTCAAAGGAACTGCACCTGGTTCAGCTGCAGGTGAAGCAAAAGATGCATTTGAAGCAGCCTATGCAGAAGTATCTGCAGATGGTTCTCCAACATTCATTTTCGCTCCACAAGCTTATGATGCTGTCATGTTGATGGCAATATCAGCTGCTGCAAATGGTGTAACTGGAGCAGATATTGCATCCGGTTTAGTTGAAGCTTCTTCTGGCGGTACAAAATGTATCGGTGTAGATTGCATAGCTTTAGCTGCTGCAGGTGAAGATGTAGACTATGTTGGCGCATCTGGTGAGATTGAACTAGATCAAGCTGGTGATCCAACTGCTGCTACATATGATATTTGGACAACAGAGGGTGATACTAACCCAGTCCTTAAATCAGTGGACTTCGGTTCATAATTCTTAAAAAAGAATTGAAAAAAGGCCTGTGAAAACAGGCCTTTTTTTTACATCTTACCTAAATAAAGGTCAACAACTCTAGGGTCATCAAGTAAGTCTTTACCCGTTCCTTGGTAGGCGTTTCTACCTTGATCTAATACGTAACCTCTATCACTAAACTTTAAAGCTCTCTTTGCATTTTGCTCAACAAGAAGAATAGGGACTCCTTTTTCATTAATTTCTTTAATTGTTTTGAATACATCATCTATTGCTAATGGTGAAAGACCAGCTGAAGGCTCGTCTAGTAGAAGAAGTTTTGGAGATGTTACTAAAGCTCTGGCTAGTGCCAAAATCTGTCTTTGTCCTCCAGATAAATTTCCAGCTTTTTCTTTTCTTCTTTCGTTCAGCAAAGGAAAATCTTGAAATAACTTTTCAATACTTTGTTTTCCTTTTTTTCCTAGTGACCAAGATCCCATTTCTAAATTTTCTTCAATAGTTAAAGATGGAAATACATTTTCTACTTGTGGAACATAACCAACACCTTCATTAACTATTTTATGCGTTGGTAAATTTGTTTTTTCTATACCTTCTATAAAAAAACGTCCTGCTGAAATATTTAATAAGCCCATGATGGCTTTTAGTAGAGTTGACTTTCCTGCTCCATTAGGTCCAATTATTGATACTATTTCACCTTCAGAAACTACTAGGTCGACACCTTGTAATATATTCAACCCCTTTACATAACCAGCGGCAATACCATTACATTCCAAAATAGCTCTATTCATCAGCTGTACCCAAATATGCTTCTATTACCTTATTGTTGTTCCGTACGTCTTGAGGTGAACCTTCTGCAATTACTTGTCCTTCTGCTAGAACAACCACTCGTTCAGATATCTTCATGACTGCTTCAATATTATGTTCAACCATGAGTATTGTTATTCCCTGATCTGATAAATTTTTAATTTTTTCAAGAAGATCTTCAGCAAGTTTTGGATTTACTCCGGCTAAAGGTTCGTCAAGCATGAGTAGCTCTGGATTCTTCATTAGAGATCTTCCTAATTCGAGTAACTTTTTCTGTCCACCAGATAGTTCACGTGCGTAAGATTCAGACATTTTTTCAATATTCAAGTCTTTCATGATTTCAAATGCTTTATCTTTCAAACCTTTTTCATATTTTTTACTAGAAGATGTACTGATAATAGACTGAAAAAATGAGTCATTTTTAATACTTGAACCTGAAAACATTAAATTTTCCAATACTGTCATTCTGTCAAAAACTTTTGTTAATTGAAATGTTCTGATTAAACCAAGTCTTGATACTTTATAGGGTTGGCTCTTTGTAATCTTTTTATCTTTAAAGTAAATTTCCCCAATATCTTGTTGTTGAAATCTTGAAACTAAGTCAAAAAAAGTAGTTTTTCCTGCTCCATTGGGCCCAATCACAGATGTTAATTCATTTTTATTAAATGAGAGGTTCTCGATATCTACTGCTTTTAATCCTCCAAAAGTTTTTTTTAAATTTTTTACTTCTAATAATTTATTTGACATTTAGTAGCAACTCCTCTTTTTTTCCAAGTAGGCCACTGGGTCTAAAAATCATAAGCATCATTATTAGTAATCCAACAAGCATGAATCTAACACCTGCTAATTGTTGTCCATCTGCATTCTCAAAAATTAAAGATGCTATTTTGTCTGTTTCGGAAATAATTGCCCAGAAAATTATAGATCCAAATATTGGTCCCGTTAAACTACCAACTCCCCCAAGAATCATTATTGCCCAAACATAAAAGGTCAATAAAGGTACAAATATTGTTGTTTGAACAGATCCATAATTGAATGCAAGGAAGACACCTGCGATACCAGCGATACCAGCTCCAAGCATAAAGCTTTGTAATTTTAGCCAGACAGCATTTTTCCCTAATGCTCGAACTGCATCTTCATCTTCTCTTACTGCTCTTAGAGCTCTTCCCCATGGAGAAGCACTTAATCTTTTAAGTAGTAATAAAACAATAAATACAGTTAACCAAGACAATAACCCAACCCATATTTGAGCTGGTGCTAAATCAAGCCTAGCTACGGCTTCATCAAAAAAGACTGGTCGATATTTCTGAAGAGCGTCTGAGAAATTTATTATCCCATATACTCCTCCTGTAATAGACTCGAGGTCTCTGATTAATAATCTAAAAATTTCCGCCGCAGCAATAGTTACTATTGCTAAATAATCTCCCCTTAGTCTCATTGCTGGAAGACCCAAAAGTAATCCAAAAAGTGCTGCTGCAACAATCCCGATAGCTAAAGCAGCAAGGAATGGAAGGCCATTTTCATTTATTTCTCCTTCTCTTCCGGCTGCATGTGGAATTAAAAGTAGTGTTACATATGCTCCGACACCCATGAAAGAAGCATGTCCAAAGTTTAGTAATCCAGTTAAACCGAAGTGTACGTTCAAACCTATAGCTGCAAGTGCATAAATTCCTGCAAAAGTGAGAAGGTTAGCAAGTATTCTCAACTGGCCATCAGGATTTAGCACAAATACTAAAGCTATAGATAAAAATGTTAATAAGATTGTAGTTATCCATTTAGATGAGATTTTCATGAAATTCTTTCTTTTTGGCCAAATATCCCCTGAGGTCTAAACAAAAGAATTACAATCATAATTGCTAATGCAACAGCATTTTTTGCCTCAGTATGACCTTCCATAAATGGAAAAGCTACTGAAACTTGTACAAATATACCAATAAGTAATCCACCTACCATAGCGCCAAATGATGTACCAATACCTCCCAAAACTGTTCCTGCAAAAATTAAAAGCAGTATCAAGAAGCCCATATTGTATCTAACATCATTTATTATTGCTTGAAATATACCAGCAAGACCCGCGAGCATGCTTGATGATATCCATGTAAACAAAATAATATTATCAGAATTAATACCTGAAATACTTGCAAGCTCACCAGAGTCTCTAACGGCTCTCATTGCTTTTCCAATTCTGGTAAAGGTTAAAAATAACCCAATCAATACCATTACTACTAAGCCAGCAATAAGTACTCTGAAATTTCTAGGAGTCATATCAAAAAATAAATATGTTACCCTTCTCTCTAATTCAAGAGGAAAGTTTTGAACTCGACCTGTTGCAAAAATAAGATATAAATGTCTTATAAATATTGATAAGCCAATAGTCACAACTAATATTGCAATGTTTCCAACTTCAGCTTTTCGAAGAGGTCTAAATAAGCATAACTCAAGCAATCCTCCAAAAACTCCACATAAAATTACTGCTAAGGCAGCTGAAATAAAGAAGTCCATTCCAAGTGGTGAAAATCGGTCTAAGTAGATGACTCTTGAATCAACCGGATTTGAGAAAAAAAGCGTCAGGATTGCCCCTAAAGCGATAATTTCACCATGTGCAAAATTTACAATCCTAGTAACGCTGTATAGCAAAGACAAAGCTACAGAAGCTACTGAAATAATTATTCCTAAAAGAAGCCCATTACCAAGTTGATCAATCATAAATCTCTTTCATTCATCATTAAATATTACTTCTGAACCATCTACAATTTCAACTAATAATCTATATGATTCATTAACATTATTCAAAGTACCAATGCTAGCATTTATCCAGCTAGATGGTGTTTCTGCATTTCCTGAAACAACAATTGGTAAATTTTTAGATACATTTACCTCATACACTCCATTTATTAGCAATTTTTCTAATCTTAGATTCTCACCAAGATTTATAGTTCCTGTTCCCGATAAATTAGCTTTTGTAATTTCTAAATTATTAAGGTCTAGATCTGAATCAATGGAGAAAATATCTAGTTCCCAACTATTACTAGTTCCTAACTGAATCTCCCAACCTTTTACTTTTAATAACGGGCTTGTATTAACCCCTCTAAAAATTACTCCAAGAGGGTTTCCGACTAAGGTCTCGATAGCTTCCGGATAACCTGAATCGCCAGGCTTGTCAATGATATCAATTTTGTAGCCACTTCCCTCAAAGGACTCAAGAATTATAGAATTATCTTCGTTGATAATTACCTTATAAGTTTCTTCATTTTTTAACTCTAAATTTTCAAAAGAGTAATCAGTAGAATATGTCCCTAAAAAAGGAGCACTCATTAGATGTCCAAGTAAAAAAAGTATTCCAATTGAAATCAATAAAGCGTACGAATAAAACTTAATAGCTTCGGATATCAACCTTGTCCTTGGAACTAAAATTAAGAAAAGTGGAATTAGGGTTACTGGCCAGTAATCTACATAATCATATATCACTGATGGTCTTAAGATTCCAAAAAAATATAGTGAGAAATGTAAACCGACAATTATAAAAAAAATAGTTTTTAATGTTGAGTAGTAGTTTTTCACTGAGAGCCGGAGAGGGGAGTTGAACCCCTGACCTACGCATTACAAGTGCGTTGCTCTACCACTGAGCTACTCCGGCGAATAGTAAAATGATAGCAAAAATATATATTGAGTTAATTTATTTTTTAATAAATAATTGATGCATTGCTATTGCAGCTGAAACTGACACATTTAGAGATTCCATATCATTTTCCATATTTATACGTACAATTAAATCTAGCTTTTTCTGTACTTCTTTACTGAGACCATTTTCTTCAGAACCTAGAAATAAGGCAAAGTTATGACTTTGGAAATCGACATTATTGACTTCTTCTTTACCACTCATATCTAAACCAATAGTCCAGACATTCATAGATTTCAGTTTTTTAATTAGTGAAAATATAGAGTTGTAAAAAATAATATCTACCTTCTCTAATCCACCACTTGCTATTGAAAATGTACGTTCAGTTATTTTTACAGATCTTTTTAAGGGTATTGCAATTGCTTCAAAATTAAAGGCTGCAGCACTTCTTGCAATCGCACCTATATTATTTGTATCTTGAATATGGTCACATACGATAAACTTGGTTTTTTTTAACTTATCTAAATCTTTTTCTTTAAATGTTTTTTTTGGTCGACAAATTGCAACAATTGAATGCCTAGAGTGATATGGCCATTCCTCCTTTGAGGAATAAGCTTTGAGTTCAATTTTATTTTGAACAGCTAGATTTAAGATATTTTGAATCTCCTCAGATAACCGCTCATTATCCAAATAGCCGATACTTGTTGCTCTACCAGATTCTATTACTGAAAGGACAGCATTCTTTCCTTCAATTATTGTTCCAAGACCAACCATTATCATTTCCATCTTCAATTTTTATTCCAATATTCAAAGCATCAGTACGCATATTGTCTGCAATTTCATATTTTTTGTTAGACCGATAAGTTTCTCGAATAACTAAAAAATCATTCATAGCTTGTTCAACTGATGTAAATGAAACTCCATACCCTTCAAAAAAGATTTTAATTTCGTCGATAGAAACTCTTTTTGTAGAAGTCTCTTCAAATGTAAATCCAAGAATTTGAAATATATATCTTAATGTTGATTTAAGGTCACCAAGCATTTTCTCATCAAGACTTGCAGCATTATTAATCTGAGTGAAAACCTCTCCAATAAATTTTGGAGTATTTAAGTCATCGTCCATACATTTTTTAAATAAATTTATTAATTCACTATTGGTTGGTGCAGGTTTTACAGTACTCACAAACTCAACAATTTTTTTAAACGTTGTCTTTGATTCGATTAAGAGATCTTCACTAAATTCTTGAGGACTTCTGTATTGAGCTCGTAAAAAATAAAATCTCATTACATCTCCTCCATATTCATCTATATAATCGTTAAGAAATTTTGAATTTCCTTCCGACTTAGACATTTTTTTACCAGAAAGATTAATCATTCCATTATGAAGCCAATATTTTACAAATTCATTATCTGGATAAGCTGCTTTAGATTGTGCTAATTCATTTTCATGATGAGGAAATATCAAATCGTTACCTCCACAATGAAAATCAATATCATTACCAAGTATTGAATTAATCATGGCAGAACACTCAATGTGCCAGCCCGGTCTGCCCTTTCCCCATGTAGACTCCCAGTATGGCTCCCA
>Ga0228633_1000030_pt1 | contig 41148 bp, 56 predicted proteins | sample 41DmetaG_FD_182703 | JGI IMG/M metagenome (GOLD analysis project Ga0228633, IMG submission 182703) | Seawater microbial communities from Monterey Bay, California, United States - 41D | ecosystem: Environmental > Aquatic > Marine > Coastal | place: USA: California | collected 2016-11-13
TTTCGATACCCTTGGTTAAAAAACTTGTTGTATTAGCTTTATTAGCTTCTACATATAGTTTCGGACAAGTTATTGGAAAGACAACTACTGAGGATTATCAGGCGGACTTTGAGAAAAGAGCCTCATTATTATCAATACCAGAGTACGACGGTGATCCAGTACCAGTAGCACTTCTCAATATAGGAGTTACAGAGGATGTATTAAATCAATATCCTGAACTTCGAGATAATAGAGTTGGACTTGGTCTGACTAACATAACTGTGGCATTCTTAGATGAAACATGGAGATTCGAATTTGTCGAAACTCGAGATGAGATTAAGAATAGAATGGTAACACAGTATAAAGCCTCTCAAAAAGGATTTACAGCTAATGATATCGATATAAAAGGTAACATTACTTTAGCTAAATATTTTATTTATGTTGAAGTTTATGACTATTCAGTATCAGAAGATGAAACTATAAATCTTAAAGATGGAGTTAAAAACAAACTAGTTACCAGACTAGGGCTACAAATTAGAGCAGTAGATTCTGAAACAGGTCTTTATATGACAGGTTCTGGATTAGGAAAAGCTACTACTACTAGAGAACTTACCTTATCAAACTTAGACAACTTAGACGAAGTAAAATTTAATTCTTCTTCTATTGGTACATCCACTAGAAAAGCATTAGAAACAGCTGTAGCTAAGATTGTTAAAAGAATGATCAGAAAAGGTATATTTACACACTAAGGGTTATGGAAAAGTTACTATACTTTATAGTAATTACTGCGATGGGGATGTTCAAGGGTCGTGTGGCCCTTGTTCAAACCTATTCTATTGCATTAATGTTGATACCTACCTTAGTATTAGGACAGTTTTCTGGTCCTAGTGATACTGATACTTCAGATAGAGAAGGTGGAGCATCTTTAGTATGGTTAGGAACTCCTTCTAATGCAAGTGAATCAGTAAGTAACATAAGAGTAGGAGATACTATTGTATTAGGTATTAAAATTAGCAGTTATAATGCATCTAAGACTAGTATTGATTATGCTCATATTGACGTTCAAATAGATAAAAGGTTATACACTTATCTAAATCAAAATCCGACTTTTAGTTCTGAAGTTAGTGGTAATTCTCAATTTGTAGGAGCTAACTCTAAAATGCAATTTAGTAACAATCATGATCATTATGATATATGGGATCAATGGCAAAACGGTTCTTATGTAAGTGATAGTAATTATGAAATTCATCACTTTCAAACATCAGATACAAGTGCAGATGGAAATGAAGTAGAAACTTTAGATTGGTATGTAAAATTTCAATTAAAAGTAAATGCATTTGATGAAGCTTATGATTATACAGACGGTGTACTTATTACTATGGGTAGAGTATCTGTTGTACCAAGTACTGGCGAAGTATTATTAGATCCTTTATATGCTTATCCATATCAAGACTTTTCAAATGAACCAGTTCAAGCAGACCCTACTTTTGTTTCAACAGTTAATGATGGTCAAAATGCTATTAAATATAAATCATTTAAGATTAATGATTATGCTAGCAATGGTGATGCAAGTGAATATGATGCACACCCAACCAATTCAGCAGGCTTTGATGCTATGTTTGATTATGGTAATAAAAAAACTACTACTTGGACTCACCAGGGTAGAGACACAGCAACTAAAGCACTTACTTGGCCATGGTCTAATATTTTACCAAGACATGATAATAGTAACTTTGGATGGATAATAGAAGGTTATTTTGTACCTCCATCATCAGGTACTTATAAATTTCAACTAAACTCAGATGATAGAAGTGATTTTTGGTTTGATGCAAATGATGATGGTACTATAACTAATACCGGTATGGGTATGGGAAATGGAGCAAGAGATGTTGATGTAACTAACCTAACTGCAGGAGTATCATATAAGTTTAGAGTTAGGTATGAACAAGGAGCAGGAGGAGCTAACCTATACCTTAAATGGAAATCACCAGAAGATGTAGCAGCAGGAGCAGATTGGGCTTTTAATGGTAATTCAATATACAGTATTGATGCAGATGATGTAACAGTCACAATGGACTACACTATAAACTATAATATTGATCCTGATATTACAGCAACAGACTTTTCAGTTAAGACATATTATGAATCAGGTACTAATCAATATACAGCTAATACAGGACAATCAGCAGTAACATTGGCATCAAATGGAAGTGCAGATATATCAGATCAAATAGATATAGATTTTAGTAAGATACAGCATGTGGTATTCGATGAACCTTCTTCAACTGATTTAGCTACAACAGCAGCAGCAGCTGTAACTGTAGCAGATGTTTATTTAGCATTTCAAGAATTAACTGATAAAGGTATAAACAATAATCAATCAGGTAATAAATTTACACACGGTATACAGTACGTTAATGCTGATATAGATAAAGATGGTGACTTTGACTTTGATGATACCTTTGTAATGCTTGATTGGTTAAATGGAGGAACTTTATTTAGCTTAACTAATTTATCATCAGTAATGAGGTTAATAGAAACATCAGCATATAATAGTGTAGCATCTACTGCAATTGGTAACTATACTACTACATCTAAATACCCATTAGGGTTAACAAGTGGTACTTTTACCTATACTAAAAACATAACAGTTAGCTGGTTAGGTGATGTTAATTTATCTCATTCACCTACTCCAACCAATAACCTATCAGTTACTGGAATGACAGTTAGTAATTCACCTTCTATGTCTGGTAAACGAATGGGAATAGTAAATGCTAAGGAGATAGAACTTTATATTGAAAATGAAATAAAAGACGGTAAAGTACATGCTAAAGTTAGAACGACTAATGCAGGTATACCAATAGGAGCTTTACAGTTAAAACTAGTATACGATAAAGGAGTATTAAAATATAATCAACATACATTTAATACAGGAGCAACAGACTTTAGTAATGTTACTGAAGACCATATTAGTTTTGGTTCACTAAAAACAGAAGAAGGGGCTATCAATAATCAATCAATATATGAATTTGTATTTGATACATTAAAACCTATCGATAGTTCATTAGGTTTAATTTTATTTGAAACAATAGAAGCAGTAACAACAGACAACGAACAAGTTAACATTTTAATACAATGAAAAAGATAATAACCTTATTGTTCTTACTGTTAATATTAGGATGTCAAAAAGACTATATAGATGATATAGTAGATATTAACTTTTTTGATCAAACAGAACAAATAGTTTACAATAATCAGTCAATAGAGATAATACTACCTAAAGATGATACTTACTCATTACTATTAGTAGGTATAGAAGGCAATTTAATTGCTAGAGAAAGATTTACTGGAACAAAAGGAACTAACAAACGTACTATCTATGTAAGTTTGCTTACCGATATAGAAGAAGTGTATTTAATGCTTTACAATAACAACGGTAACAAGCTAGAAGAAGTGCTTCTTAAATTAAAATAATGAAGAAGATATTTATTTTAGTAGCGTTTTTATTCTCATCGAGTTTATATTCACAAAACCTGATACAAACATATGTGGATAGATGTACTGGAGCTGTATCTGTATTTACAGTGCCAATGAACGGTACAACAGTTGTTTCTTTTTACAATAAATCTAGAACGTTTACCTATCAAGAGTTCCAAAATGGATCACTACAAGCTTGGTTAGAAGAAACGTGGATGTGGTGGAATGCATTAAGTCCTTGTTCAACAGCAGGTACTAATGCAGTAAATACCACTCAACAGACTCAACAAACCACGCAGCAGGCAACAGAAGCAGCAGCAGCAGCTACTAACATTGCACAGCAAACTGCTACGACAACACCTATACCAGATGCAACATCTACTAATGTTAACGTTCCCACTACTACTACGGCACCTACGACTACTGTACCAGATACTACGACTACGGCTCCTGATACTACTGTACCGGATACAACTACATCAACACCAGACACGAGTGCTCCTGATACGTCTACGTCCCAACCAGCAACAACTGAATCAAGCCAGACAAGTTCGCAACCAGACACAAGTAGCACTGAAGGAACTGGTTCAACAGAAACACAAAGTACTGAAACAACTACAGAAGCTACTACAACCGAAGAAACGACGACAGGAGATAGCACGCAAGAAACGTCTACAGAAAGTACATCAGAAACTGAATCAACAGAAGTAGAAAGCACAGAGTCTACTGAGTCAACAGAAAGTACTGAAACTGAATCTACTGAATCAGAAAGTACTGAGAGTGAAAGTACAGAATCAGAATCATCAGAAAGTGAAAGTGAATCTACAGAGAGTGAATCTGATGATAGTACTGAAAGTGAATCTGAATCAGAAAGTGAAAGTGAATCTGAATCAGAGGAAACTACAGAAGAAGAATCTACAGAGGAGGAATCCACTGAAGAAGAGTCAACCGAAGAAGAATCCGAAAACGAAGAATCAGATGAAGAACAATCAGAAGAAGAAGAATCAGAATCAGACGAGGAGTCAGAAGAGGACAGCGAAGAAGAATCAGATGAAGAGGAATCTGACGAAGAAGAAACTGATGATGATGAAGAAGAAGCTGAAGAAGAAGAGACTAAAGACGAAGACGAAGAGGAAGACGATGAGGATGAAAAGAAAAAAAGAGCTTTCTCTGCTCCAGTTCTTGCAGCCAACGTCTTATCACAGCAAGGACCTGATGGAAAGTATTCTTATGCAACAATGTTTGGATTAAGTCAAACTACTTTACTAGGTACAGAAACATTTGGTGCTAACTTAATGGTGTATGATAATTTAGAGCAGTTTATGTTAAACCTTAATTATTCTAAAGTTCACATAAATGATGAAGGCAGAGTAAATAGAGTATATTCTGCAGCTGTAGGAGGTATGAAAATGTTTACTACATATTTAGCTACTATGAACCATTCTATGGTATTTTTAGGTAAGAAAGGATTTGTAGGAGGGTTTGCTTTAGGTACAACATTAACATCAGTAGAATTAGATATAAGAGAAGGTTTAATTTATTATGACGATATAGTATTAGCTGGTTCATTAACTGGTTTTGCTACTAAATCATATAAATGGAATGAAAGATTGACTATTAGCCCTATGATAGCTGTCTCATCACCGTTTGTTACACAGAGTATAACAAATTACGATACTACATGGAATCCTGATGTTATGGTAATTGGAGGTACAAACTTTAGTTATATGTTTACCAAAAGATTCGGTTTAACAATAGGTACAACAGTAATCGATGCAACAATAAAAGACTTTCCTACTATGGTCAACTTTATGATCGGTGGTAGAATGAGTTTCTAACTATTTATTAATATGGAAGAAGTAAAACAAAAAACAATGCACCCTGCCGACACTAACGGCGATGGTAAAGTTTCAAAGGCAGAAGAAGCAATGTATCTTGAGTTTAAGAGAAAAGAACTTGATGATCAAGATGCAATGAGAGATGCCCAACGTAAGATGGCTTGGTTTGCTATGTTCGGTATGTTACTCTATCCTTTTGCAGTTGTATTAGCAGATTTAGTAGGACTAGATCAAGCATCTAAGATATTAGGAGATATGGCAGCAACATATTTCGTTTCAGTTGCAGCAATAGTTGCAGCATTTTTTGGAACACAAGCATATAGTAAAAATAAAAATTAATAAAATGGCTTTTAAAGACTTATTTAACGATAAAAATGATATTAACGAAAAGACAGTAGTCGGATTCGCATCATTTGTAATTATAGTAGTATTTGCTTTAGTAGATTTAATCACTGGTTACGTAGGTAAAGACCTAGTAATTAACGAATTTATTTATAATTCATTTGTATGGATTGTATTAGGTTCATTTGGGATAGCTGAAGCAGGTAAAATTTTCGGAGGAAAAAAAGAATAATCATGCCAATACAACCAAAAGGAGTAATAGTACATAGTATGTCTGAATATCTTAAATTAGATGACGGACCTAAATACGCAAAAGACTTTTTAGAATCAATAGGATTATCAGTACATGGATTTATAAAACCTGATGGTGAGTATGAGAAAATGGTAAGTTCACCAGGAAAAGCATTTCATGCTGGTAAATCTCTTCATGAAGGAGTATCTGGTTTAAATTCACATTACTTAGGTTTTGAATTATTAGTGCCAGGAACACATGATTTCGGTACATTTTCAAAAGCAATAGAGACTGAAGGTACGTACACTGATGAACAATTTAACACCGCAGTAGAGATATGTAAGTACTGGATGGATAAATATAACTTTGATGCTTCTAAAGTAGTAAGACATTCAGATGTATCAGGAGATGATGTGAGAGGTAAAGGAAAAGGAAAAACAGATCCAGGCTCTGCATTTGATTGGGATAAATTTCAAGCAGCTTTGGTTGGATAATACAAATAATATTCTTATATTAATGTAATGAACCGAATATCAGTTATACTTTTATGTATTACCACGTTATGTATCTTTTGGATTATAAATGAGAAAGAAGATATTGATGTGAAATCCTATCTGGATAAGATAGAGATGTTAGAAAAGAAAGTTGATTCTTTACATACAAAGAATACACTTTTAGACAAACAAGCAGACTCACTAGAAATTCAAATAGTAGAGTTTGATAAAAAGATTCGTAACTTAAACTATAGTATAAATGTTATTAAAAAAGAAACAAATGAGAAACTTAATGCTGTTAACGACCTTACTGATGATGAGCTGGAACGCTACTTCTCAGAACGCTACAGACAGTACAAAGATTCAATTAACTAAGCCAATTGCTAAGTTAGTTGTTAAAGATCTTATTTCAGGTGACGGATTAAAATTAGAAGTTAAGACTTTAAACCAACTATTACTTGAGACTAATAATAAATTAGAAACTCAATCAATATTAGTTACCAATCTTGAAAGTCAGGTTTTCAATTACCAAACCATAATTGATCAAAAGGATCTACAATTAGGTACAAGTTCTGAGTTGACAGAAGAATTGAATAAACAATTAAAGAAAGAAGCTCGTGCTAAAAAATTGTATAAAATAGGATCTACAGTTGGAGCAGCAGCAGTCTTGTTACTACTTATACAATGATCAACATTATAAAACGTAATATATTTCCATCAATAATTGCTTTATCAGCATTATCAGTAAGTGCGTCTGCTGCCTTCTATTCAGTTAGTGGGTTAAGTAAACTATTTGCTGGAGCTACATTTGAAGTAATAATAATGGCTGGTTCATTAGAGGTAGCTAAACTTGTTATAGCTTCTTTACTATATCAATATTGGAACACAATAAATAAGTATCTCAGAACGTATCTAACCATAGCTGCTATAGTTTTAGTATTGATTACTAGTATGGGTATATATGGATTCTTAAGTGCAGCATATCAAGAGACATATCAAAAATTAGTAGTTAATGAGAACCAAATAGAGTTCTTAGAAAATAAAGCAAAGTTTTATGAAGACGACGTTATACGTTATGAAGCAGACCTTGAAAGAATCTCTAATAACATTTCTACTTTATCTAATGCGAAAGCGACCTCGATTCAAGTACGAGACACGACATCATCTACAGGCTTTAGATCAACAGTTAGTACTGCCGAACTTAGATTATCCCAAAATCGTATCAATGTTGAAGAAGAAAATAGAAAAGCTATACAAGTAAAGAGAGAAGTTGCAGCTGATAGCTTACAAAATATTAAATTAGAAGTACTAGCATTACAAAATAGTTCAGACACAGTAGGAGAATTAGGACCACTACAGTATCTGTCAGGTCTTACTCAAACACCAATGGATAAAATTATTAACATTTTATTACTTATTATTATATTTGTATTTGATCCTCTAGCTATCTCATTAGTGGTTGCAGCTAACTTTGCATTTGATCATGCTAACAGAAAGAACCTTTATGATGAATACGAAGACGAAGTAGAAGAAGACTTATGGGATGATTTTGAAGAAGAAGAAGATATTAAAGACATAGAAGTTTTAGATGCAGAAGAAATAAAGGTAGATAAATTACAAGACTATAATGAAGAAGATGAAAAGAGAATGGATATTATAGCTCAGAATGGTAATGATGGAGAGCATTATGAAAAAGATTGGGAGGTTGTAGGAGAAGAAGAAGTAAAGCCAGTTAAAATATTACAAAAAGGTCCAACTAGGCATAGGGTTCTTTACACAGACGGTACAGAAAAGAAAGTAGATAAAAATGACGATATCATAAAGTATCTATGAATACAGTTCAAGTGTTATATGATAACGTATCTGAACCAAACGGATACGGCTTAATACCTCACCTATACAATAATAAAAAGAGGTCACCTGCTGATATTTTATTTGACCTAAGTGTGAGTGTTTGGGATAAAGCATGTGTAGGTTTTGATAATGTAAAACCAGAACATTTTACAGTCTATCCTATCCAATTTCTTAATCCTAATCAGATAAACTATAAGAAATTTATTCGTCCTCTTTTATCTACTAAGTTAGTAGAGTTTCTTAAGACAAAGACCAATAAAGTTTACCTTTTACTCTTTTTACCTACAGAAGGAATACAGTTATCATGGAATGATTATGAAATGTTAAGACAAATTAAAGAATTAGCAGATTCTAATTTAGTAGATAAGGACAAAATACTATTCGTTTACGGTGACCTTAATGTAAAAGAGTTAATTGAAAAGGTATACATAGAAAGACCAGCTACAAAGTCGTATATTCCAAATGAAAATATATTTTCATATAACTGGTTTGAACGTATTGCAAGTAATCATATAACCAACACTGGTTATAAACTTGATAGATATAATTTTGCAGAATACACGAAACCTACAAAACATTTCATTTTCAAAACTGGTAATGTGAGACCGGGCAGATTGTATACCTATTTGTTTTTAAAAGTAAATGGATTACTTGAAAAAGGTCACTATAGTTTTTTAGACTCAAGTGACAATTATGAACTTTACTCTGATAAAACCTTCTTTTATAGCATCATGAGAGATTTTACTATAGACAGGAATCTGTACTATAAGGAGTATAAAAAGTTAAAAAAAGACCTACCAGTACTACTAGACATACCAAAAGAAGGATCTGAATTTATAGCCAACACTCCAGTCTTTCCGGAAAATTTAGTAAAAGATGCTGCAATAGAAATTGTTGTAGAAACTCATACAGATATGGATAACAAAGGAAGTTTAAACCTTACAGAAAAAACTTTTTATCCCATGTTATATAGGTTACCATTTATAGTACTAGGGTCACCAAAGCTTTATACATACCTTCAGCAAAAAGGGTATGGAACATTTCCTATGTTATTCAATGAGAAATTTAGCAGAGAACCTAACTTTAAAAAAAGATCACAAATGTTTTGTACTGAGTTGGAAAGATTTTGTAATAGACCATTAGAAGAGATATCAGAGATTATTTCATCTAAGGAGGTACAAGCTACTATTGAAAATAATTTTGATGTTTTAAAAAGTCAAATAAATGAACCATCTAAATTAGATTTAGATTTTTTCAATCTATTTAAAAATAAGAAACAAGTTATAGATTTAAACAAGTTAGCAAGATGAAAATAGGGTTTATAGGAATAGGTAAATTAGGAAAAGAAGCTGCTGAAGTAATGGCAGTTAAACATGATGTATTAGGTTACGACATTAACGAAGTTCATTCAGACTTATTTACAACTGTACCTAAAGTTCAGCAGGTTTGTAAAGATAGAGATATTATATTTGTTGCAGTACCTACTCCTCATCATCCAGATTACGATGGCCGTTATCCAACTTCACATTTAGAGAATAAAGATTTTGACTACTCTATTGTAAATGATGTTCTTGATGAAGTTAATAGACATGTTAACAAATCTCAACTAGTGGTGTTAATTTCAACTGTACTACCAGGGACGATTAGAAGAGAATTTATACATAGGATAACAAACGGTAGATTTATATACAATCCATACTTAATTGCTATGGGTACAGTGAAGTCTGATATGGTTGACCCTGAAATGATAATCATAGGAACAGAAGATGGATCTACTACAGGTGATGCAAAACTACTGCTAGAATTTTATGAAACGTTTATAACTAAAGGCACAAGATACGAAATTGGTACTTGGGATGATGCTGAAGCTATTAAGATTTTCTACAACACATTCATATCAACAAAAGTAGTACTGGTGAACATGATACAGGATGTTGCAGAAAAAAATGGCAATATGAATGCTGGTGTTGTTGCAGGAGCTTTAGCTAGATCAACCCAAAGAATAATGGGTCCTACTTATATGGTGCCTGGAATGGGAGACGGAGGAGGATGTCACCCAAGAGATAATATTGCTTTAAGATATATGGCTCAAAATTTAGACTTAGGTTACGATCTTTTTGATGCTGTTATGAATGCTAGAGAAGTACAAGCACAGAACCTAGCTAAAAGAATGGTAAAAGAAAGCTTATCAGTATCTCCAACTTTACCAATAGTAATTTTAGGACAAGCATATAAACCAGATGTGGAGTATTTAGAAGGTTCTACAACTATTCTTACAGGTCACTACTGTGAAGTTTTAAGACGTGGTGATGCAGTCATATACGACCCTGAAGTACCTATTAAAGCTCTTTACTTATTAGGACATAAAGGTAAGCATCACGATTACGATTTTCCTGATGGATCTATAATTATTGACCCATGGAGAAGCTACACTACTAAAAGAAAAATAAAAGTTATTCATTACGGAGATACTACAAAATAGTTCACTTTTTATTTGGTATTCTGCATTAAAGTTCTTATCTTTATATAAAATAAGATAACCTATGAGCAGTAGAGAAATTAGTAATGCAATGTCTGGTATATCCGATCAGTCAGCAAAAGATATTCTTAAGAGTGAATATCCAACAATTTATAATGCATACAAAGAGATAGCAGACGAACAGTTTGAACTGTTTGCTAAAAAGCATCTTGATTACGGTATGGGTAATGTATCAGCTGGTACGCAGTTAGTCAATCAAGAAGAGACTGAGTTTGCTATGACCGGTCTTTGGTATAGACTATCAGATAAGATTAATAGGTGGAAAAATATGATACTTACTGATCGTAAAGCTCAAAACGAAACTCTTATAGATACCTTTCAAGATATTACTAACTACGGTATTATAAGCCAAATAGTGTTTAAAGGTAAGTGGAAAAATAAATAATGAAAAGAATTTATCCAGAAGATAAAAAGAAGAAGAAAAATCCTCTTGTTAAAGAAGTATGGGAGAGTAAGATCAAACAGAAGCCTTCTAAGAACAAACACATATCTTATAGTCAATTAAGTGTCTATAATAAGTGTCCAAGGTTATGGGAGTTACAATACCTTCGTAAGTTAGTTCCATTCGAACCTTCTATCTATATGGTCTTTGGTACTGCATTTCATGAGACTTTACAAACGTACTTAGAAACATTATATTACGATAAGGTTAAGACTGCAAATGAGTTAAACGTTAATGATATGTTATATGATAATATGGTCAAAGCATATAAATCAGCTAAAGCTCAAAACGGTCATGAACATTTTACCACTCAGACTGAAATGTATTCATTTTGGAGAGATGGTAAGACTATTATGGAATGGATTAAGAAGAAAAGAGCAGCATACTTTAGTAGTAAGACCATGCAATTGGCAGGTATAGAAACGCTCTTATACCAAGATATACGACCTGGCGTTAAGTTTAAAGGTTTGATTGATTTAGTATTTTATCATCCTAACTCCGATAGATGGACTGTAGTTGATATTAAAACTTCTACTAGAGGTTGGCAAGATAGAGCTAAGAAGAATCCTAACCTAACTGCTCAGGTAATACTATATAAAGAGTTCTTTTCAAAGCAATTTAATATACCTATTGATAAGATAGATGTTGAATACTTTATAGTTAAGAGACAAGTACCTAAGAATGCAGACTTTGCTTCTATGCAGAAGAGAGTTCAAACGTTTAGTCCTCCTTCTGGACCTAGAAAAAGAAAGCAAGTATTAGAGTTAATGAATAAGTTTGTAGAAGATACTGTAGATGAAAATGGTGAATATATTGATAAGACCTATAAATGTTCATCTGCATTTGGTAAATGTGACCACTGTGACGTGTTTAACGGTGTTTTAGTATAAACGCCTATTTATATACATATATATTCATATACATATATATTAAAAAATAAAGTTATGACAAAAGACGAAAAACTCACTTCGGTTAAAATTACCCAACCTCTTTTTGACGAATTCAAGATGGCTTGCTTGCAAGATAAATTTTCTTTTAAAAAGCTTGCAGATCGGGCAATTTTTCTCTATCTTACTGATAAAGACTTTAAAAAGGTAATACATAATATAACCATTAAATTAGAAGATGACAAATAAGAAAAGTTTTATTCCCAAAGCAGATAGAAAAAAAATACTATTACTTTGTGATGATATAAGAATGCATTCAGGAGTAGCAACTATGGCAAGAGAGTTTGTTGTAGGTACTGCTCACCATTATAACTGGTTTAATTTAGGAGCAGCAGTAAATCATCCAGAAGCAGGAAAGATATTAGATATATCAGCCGATGTTAGTAAGTTTGCAGAGATAGAAGATGCTTCTGTAATGGTACAACCACATAATGGATATGGTGATTCTACTATGATTAGACACCTACTTAAAACTCAAAAACCAGATGCTATTTTTATATTTACTGACCCTAGATATTGGATATGGTTATTTGAAATTGAAAGAGAGATAAGAAGTAAAATTCCTATCGTATGGTTAAACATATGGGATGAATATCCAGCTCCTATGTACAATAAAAATTACTATAACTCAGTAGATGGTTTATTAGGTATATCTAAACAGACTGTAAACATTAATAAGTTAGTACTAGGTGAAGAAATAAAAGATAAAGTAAGCAGTTACGTACCTCATGGTATTAATGATAAAGTGTTCTTTCCTATTCAAGAGGATCATAAAGACTTTACTTTACTGCAGGATTTTAAAAAGAAATTATTTAATGGTAAAGAGATAGATTTTGTAGTATTCTTTAATTCAAGAAACATACAAAGGAAACACCCAGGTGATACAATATTAGCATTTAAACACTTCTGCGATCAAATTGGAGAAGAAAAAGCTAAAAGAGTTGCGTTAGTTATGAAGACTGAAGTATCTTCACCACACGGTACTGATTTAAAAGCAGTTAAGGATGTAATTTGTCCTGAACTTAACGTTATGTTTGCTACAGAAAAGCTTACACCTCAGCAGATGAATCTACTGTACAACGTAGCAGATATAACCGTACTTATGTCATCCAATGAAGGATGGGGATTAGCATTAACTGAATCTCTTATGACTGGTACTATGATTACTGCTAACGTTACTGGAGGTATGCAAGATCAAATGAGATTTGAAGATGAGAATGGTAAATGGATAGAATTTGATGCTGACTTTCCTTCAAACCATAGAGGTACCTATAAGAAATGTGGTGAATGGGCACTACCTATTTGGCCTACTAATATGTCAATGATGGGTAGTCCATTAACTCCTTACATTTTTGATGATAGATGTGTACCTGAAGATGCTGCAAGTAATATGTTAACAGCATATGAATTAGGAAGAGAAGAGAGAAATAGAAGAGGAGCAGTTGGAAGAGAGTTTGCATTATCAAATGAATCAGGATTTAATTCAAAAGATATGTCAGACAATATAATTAAAGGAGTAGATTCAACTTTAAATAGATTTATACCTAGACCTTTATACGATATCACAAAAGTAGAAAATTACAAACAAGAAGTTATAACACATAAACTAACAGGTTATTAAAATGAGCAAACCATTAGCAGTTGTAAGCTGCCCTTTAGACACATACTCCGGATATGGAGCAAGAGCAAGAGATTTTGTAAAAGCTCTTATAGCATTAGATAAATACGAAGTAAAGACTTTATCACAACGATGGGGTAATACTAGGTATGGGTACTTAGAAGATCATAATGAAGATGAATTAGCTAGTACTATTATACCTAATGTTGGTAAGAAACCTAACATATGGATACAATGTACCGTACCTAACGAATTTCAACCAGTTGGGGAATATAATATAGGTCTAACAGCAGGTATGGAAACTACATTAGTTCATCAAAGTTGGGTTGAAGGGTGTAATAAAATGGATCTTATTTTAACATCATCTGAACACTCTAAGAAAGTATTTACTGAAGTTAAGTATGATATTAAAGATAACCGTACTCAAAAGGTAGTAAAGCAGATTCAGTTAGAAAAACCTTTAGAGGTGCTAAAAGAAGGAGCTGATTTAAATAAATATTTTGCTAAATCTACTACTAATTTTGATCTATCTTCTATAAAAGAAAGTTTTTGCTACTTACTTGTTGGTCATTGGATGCAAGGAGACTTAGGTCAAGATAGAAAGAATGTAGGGTATACTATTAAAAGTTTTTTAGAAACATTTAAGAATAAAAAGAACCAACCAGCCTTAATCTTAAAAACTCAGACTGTAGGTTCTTCTATACTAGATAAAGATAGAGTTCTAAAGAAAATAGATCAAATTAGAAGCACAGTTAAAGGTACTCTACCTAACATCTACCTTATCACAGGTGATCTCACAGATACTCAAATTAACGACTTATATAACAATCCTAAAGTAAAAGTAATGGTTAGCCATACTAAAGGGGAAGGATTTGGTAGACCACTATTAGAATTTAGTTTATCAGGTAAACCAATTATAGCATCAGGATGGTCAGGTCAAGTAGACTTTTTAGATAATAAAAGAGCTATACTAATAGGTGGTAAGTTAACAAACGTACATAAATCAGCAGCTGTTAAAGATATGATTTTAGAACAAGCTCAATGGTTTACACCTGATGATGTTCAGGTTGGTAAAGCTTATATTGAAACATGGAAGAAGTATAAAAATTATCAAATACCTGCTAAGCAATTAAAGAATAATAATATTAAAGAATTTTCTTTTGAGAGTATGGTTGAGCAATTAAAATCATTTGACGATAAATACATACCTAAGTTTGCAGTACAGGTAGAGTTGGATATGCCATCATTAGAATTACCTAAATTAAATAAGTTATGAAATTAGATAAAGATAAATTAGTAGAAGGTCCATTCGGTAGTGATGCTTGTTATGAGCAGACATTTGATCAAGATGGTCAACAGATGACTACATGGTTATGTTTTGGTAGCGGTTTTACTACCTCAACTACAATGACAGAAGGTTCAGTCGCACATAAAACCCTATTAGAAACTTCACCAGAACTGTATAAAGATTTACTACATATAGATAAAAATAAAAGGGTATGGGCTCCATCAACTGTTTCACTACCTACAAAAGGAATGGTCTTTATAGATGGTAAAAATAAAAAAGATTGGAAATGGTCAGCAGCTAAGTCTGTTAGGTTAAGTGAAGAAGAATTAATAAGTGGTAAGTTTCCACAAGGTCAGGAATGGAAAATGGATATGGCTAATGCTAAAAAGTATGAGCAAAATCAATATATGGATGCAATGGAAGAAATTGGTTTTTTTAGTTTAGATGAAGATTAGTTACGCAATAACAGTCTGCAATGAATTTGTAGAGATTCAAAAACTTGTTAATCTTATTCGAAAGAATAAAAGACAACAAGATGAAATAATTATACTATACGATCAAAAGAACGGTGAAGAAGAAATAGCTACTTGGCTTTCTAAACAAAGTAAATACCCCAACGTACAATTTTGGAGAGGATTAGACTTCGATGGTCATTTTGCTAACTGGAAAAATCAACTTACTGATTACTGCAATGGAGATTATATCTTTCAAATAGATGCAGATGAGTTTCCTCATAAGTCTCTACTTACAGCACTACCTGTAATCCTAGCAGCTAATCCAGACAATGAAGTCTATTTGGTTCCTAGAGTCAATACAGTAGAAGGTTTAACTGAAGAACATATAGCTAAATGGGGTTGGAAAGTAGATGATAAAGGATGGGTTAACTACCCAGACTATCAATGGCGTATATGGAAGAATAAACCTGAGATTAGATGGAAGAACAAAGTTCATGAAGTTTTAGATGGTTTTGAGACTTATGCTCCATTACCTGCCAAAGAAGAATTATCATTATATCATCCAAAAGAAATAGGTAGACAAGAAAAACAAAATGCCTATTATGATACTTTAACGTAACTATTTATTTATATGATAACTACAGCCCATATAACCCAGCTAGAGAGTATTGAAGGTGACTTCTTATTCGTAATAGATACAGACCTTAATCCTGCTAATGCTGCTTTCAGTGCAGCTAAACAAATAGGAGGTCAAAAAAGAACGTATAGAGTTCACTGCACAGAGGAATCTAAACAGTGGAATAAAGTTAGAGACTTAGGTAACAATGTTGTAAATTACTTAGGTAATACATCATCAGTGGTAAAAGGAGACATTCTTAATGAACTAAAAAGTTTAAATACTTTATTTTCTCTTGTATATGTTGATGCAGTTAGTAACTTAAAAGAAGTTTTAGAACACGTACATACTAAACTACCTCAAGGTGGAAAGGTAATCGTTAAAAGTGTTGATACTTCGTTAATAAATGACTATATTACATTAAATAACTTAAAGTCACCTACAGTTTTACAAGGTGGTTATATGTCATATACAAACAAAAAAGAATCATTTACATTAAATAAAAAAGTAAGTAGGACTAAATCAAACAATTTTTAATGAAAGTAGGAGTTATAGGTAATGGTTTTGTAGGTGAATCGCAAGCGTTTGCATTTGCTAAAACAAATGAGGTTATAGTGTACGATAAAGACCCTTTGAGGAGTCTTGGCACTTTAGAAGAAGTACATCAATCAGATTTTATATTTGTAGCAGTACCAACTCCAATGAAAGAGTCTGGTGAACATGACTTATCTATTATTGAAGAGGTATTTACTCATGCTAAAGAAGGACCTGTGTACATTATTAAATCGACCGTAATGCCAGGTACTACAGAGTCGCTACGTAATAAATACCCAAACCTTAATATAGTGTTTAGTCCTGAGTTTCTAACTGAGAGAATAGCTAAGTTAGATATGATGATGCAGGCTAGGATTATATTTGGTGGACCAAAAGAGTTGACTGAAAAGGTCGAAAAACTATATAGAGGTAGGTTTATGAATAGACATTTTATTCATACAGACTCTACTACAGCTGAATATATTAAGTATATGAACAATTGTTTCTTTGCTACTAAAGTTTCATTATTAAATGAATACTATAGGTTAGCCGATCAATTGGGTGTGGATTGGGAAACAGCAATGCATGGATTTGCAGCAGATGGAAGAGTAGGTGATAGTCATATGCATGTTCCAGGACCAGACGGCAAACTTGGTTTCGGAGGAGCTTGCTTTCCCAAAGACATCAATGCCTTAATCGAATTGGGTAATAAAAATAAGTTAAACATGAACGTCTTAGAGGCAGCATGGAAAACTAACCTAGAGGTTAGACCAGAAGCTGATTGGACACAACTAAAAGGTAGAGCAGTTTCAAAATGAATAAATCAGCATTAGTATTAGGCGGAGGAGGCTTCATAGGAGGTCACTTAGCTAAAAGGTTAAAAGAAGAAGGGTTTTGGGTTAGAGCAGTAGACATCAAACCAGAACACGAATATTGGAATCATGCAGATATGTGTGACGAATACGTAAGCGGTGATCTTAGAGATCCTAAAGTAGTAGAGTCAGTCTTTGATAGAGAGTTTGATGAAGTATATCAATTAGCAGCCGATATGGGAGGTGCTGGTTATATCTTTACTGGTGATAATGATGCTAATGTAATGCATAACTCAGCCTTAGTTAACCTAAATGTTGTTCATTATGCTACTCAAGCAAAAGTTAAAAGAATATTCTATAGTTCATCTGCTTGTATGTACCCAGAACATAATCAATTAGATGCAGACAATCCGAACTGTGTAGAATCATCTGCCTACCCAGCAGCTCCTGATTCTGAATATGGATGGGAGAAGTTATTTAGTGAAAGATTATTTTTTGCTTTTAATCGTAACTACGGTCTTAATGCTAAGGTAGCTAGATATCATAATATATTTGGACCTCAAGGTTCATGGAAAGATGGTAAAGAAAAAGCTCCTGCTGCTATGTGTCGTAAAGCTGCTGAAGCAGATACAGAAATAGAAGTATGGGGAGATGGAGCACAGACAAGATCATTTATGTACATAGATGAATGTGTTGAAGCTACAATAAGATTGATTAGACAAGATGAGTTTAACGGCCCAGTTAATATAGGCTCAGAAGAAATGGTACCTATTAATGAGTTAGCTCAAATTGCTATTGACTGCTCTGGTAAAGATATAAAGATTAATAATATAGATGGACAAGACTTTATAGACAAATATGGTTTTCCATGTCCATTAGGAGTTAGAGGTAGAAACTCTGATAATAAGTTATACAAAGAGAAATTAGGATGGGAGCCAACAATGACATTAAGAGAAGGTATGGCTAAAACGTTCGAATGGATCAACGAACAGGTTAATGGGTAAGAAAATTGCTTTATTTACTACTATAGGAAAACTTTCAGATGAGAGTAAGGTACATGTACATGCATCTTTTAGTTCATGGAGCAGTTATGGTTTTGATGTCATAGTATTTGGTGAAGATTTCCATGAGGAGATATGTAATGAGTATGGATTTATTTTAGATACAGATTACGAAAGATCTGAATTTAATGTACCATTAATGAGAGGTTTATTTACAAAAGCTCAAACTTATACTGAATATGACGTTCTATGTTACTTAAATTCTGATATAATTTTTAATAATTCTCCTAGAGACTATATAGATGAGCTTACGTTTGATGAGTTTATGGCTGTTGGACAAAGATTGGATGTATGGGACTACCCCAATGTTAGTAAAGAGGCTTTACATTTACCCGGTGGTATAGATTACTTTTTCTTTACTCCAAATTTTATAGATTGGTCTAGTATGCCGGACTTTAGTATTGCTAGGGGTAGATTTGACCATTGGATTATGGGTACTGCATTAGAGTTAAACAAACCAGTTATAGATCTTACTCAAGTATTCATACCTATTCATCCAGAACCTAAGAATAGAGTAACAGGTGAATGGTGGACGTTATACAATAATGGCAATTCTAAATTAGGATATCAAATTATGAGAAATAATTGGTGGTACCAAAAAGAACGAAAACATGGTCAAACTGATATGACTCCTTTCATTATGACAGATAATGGATTGATTAATAGAATTACAATACCTAAAAATGAATATGGAAAACAATTTGAGTTCGATATACGTATTTGATTTAGATGGTACACTTTGCAACACTGATGGCAATTGGTATGAAAAGTCTACTCCTAAGAAAGAAAGAATAGCATTAGTTAATAAGTTGTACGATGATGGTCATACCATTATTATAGATACAGCAAGAGGATGTGTAAGTGGTAAAAATTGGTGGTACTATACAACTGATCAATTAAAGAAATGGGGTGTAAGATATCACACTCTTCGTACTGGAGTAAAGTTCGGAGGGGATATATTTGTAGACGATAAAGGTTTTAACGATAAGGTTTTCTTCGATGGCAACAGCAAAACGACTTCTTAGTAAGGCTCCTTCTATTATTAAGAAGGTATACTATAACATAGTTCCATTTGAATCTAGATATGGAAAAGAATTTAGTAAGACATATAAATTCTTAAACCAAACACTTGATTGGACTCCACAGATGCTGAAAGAGTATCAATTCTATAAGCTTAGAAAAACTGTAGCTAACGCATATGATAACGTACCATACTATCATAAACTAATGGTTGACTATGGCGTTAAGAGAGCTATTGATTCACCTGAAGATATAACAAAGCTACCTCTTCTTACTAAGCAGATTATAAGAGATAATTGGAAAGATCTTATTGCTACTAATTACAACGGTACTCCTATTACTTTTAAGACATCAGGGTCAACAGGAGAGAAGTTTCAGTTCTTAGGAGATGATAATTTGTATAAAAGAGAAGCAGCATTTGTATTAAGAGCTTTTAATCTTCATCATGCTTCTTTATACGATGAACGCACTGTTTGGGTTAGAAGATATGCTCCTAAAGCAGGTGATCCGATAAGCTATACAGACTATGAACTTAACCGTACTTACTTATCACCGTTTAATGTATCAGCAGATACCATATCAGATTATGTAGATGAAATTAATAGAACAAAAGCAAGAACATTAGTTACTTACCCATCTTTAGCTAACTTTATTGCTACTCTTATGAAAGACCAAGGGTTGTTCTTTGATCATATTCAATCTATACATTGTGCAAGCGAAATGATACTTCCGGAATGGAGAAGTAATGTTGAAAAATCTATAGGTATAAAATTATATGCACATTACGGCATGATGGAAAAAGTATCTTTCTTTCAAAATGTTATAAATGAAGATAGATATGCAGAGAGTTTAGAGTATGGTTATACAGAGATAGTAAATGAAGAAGTAATTGGTACCGGGTTCCTAAATGACGTTATGCCGCTAATAAGATACACTCCAGGAGATAAAGCAATAGTAGATGACTCTGAAGAAAAGTTCTTATCTTTACCTATATCTGTTAAAGACTTTATTGGACGTTCTACAGATATGATTGTTACTGAAGATGGAAGAAAGTTAGCAGGAGTAAATTTCTACACTATGATGTATAAAATACCAGGAGTTAAAATGTTTCAAATTATTCAAAAATCTCTTACTGATATTGAGGTACAGTATATTAATGCAGGTAATCATTCAAAAGACATAACAGAAGGATTAATTAGAGGAGGTATATCAGATAGAGTAGGTAAGTGTAAATTAACTATCAAAGTTGTCAAAGAATTAGAAAGAACAAAAACAGGTAAATTTAAAACTATTAAAAGTGAACTATAATTTAGAAAAAGTTACACCGTATACTATATCAGAAAGAAAAATATCTGCTGATATGGTTTATTTAGATTGGAATGAAAGTGTATACAGTCCAGAAATTATTACAGGAGATTTATTAAGTAAAGTAAATCAATATCCAGACCCTCATAACACTAAACTAAAGATTGCTTTAGAAAAATATACCGGAGTAGATAAAAATTATATAGAGTGTTTTGGTGGTTCTGATTCAGCATTAGATTATACCTTTAGAACATTATTAAACGCAGGTGAAGAAGTATTAGTACCCTACCCTAACTACACTCAAATAAATCAGACCATACAATCAGTTGGAGCTGCAGTAAAATATATTGAGTTAGAAAACTTCGGTCAAGCAATTGCTGATATTAAACCTAAAGTGGCATACATATCCAACCCTAATAATCCTTATGGTTACGTATTTGATATTAAACCTTTAATATTAGAGTTTCCTAATACTTACTTTATAGTAGATGAAGCATACCATGAATATTATAAAGACAGTTCAGTTTTTAATTTAGCAAAAGATGTAAAAAACTTAATTGTAGTAAGAACATTTTCAAAAGGATTAGGATTAGCCGGTTTAAGATTAGGTTATTTGTCAAGTAGTTCTTATATTATAAGTAAGATACAGTCTATAAAGAATTTTAAAGATGTAAGTAGTATTGCAGAAGCAGCAGGTGTAGCTATCTTAGAAAATATAGAGTTAGTTCAAAAAGATATAGACAAAACTATTGATACTAAAACTAAATTTATAAAGAAACTTAAGACAGCTAAAGTATTTGATAGCTATGCTAATTTTGTTTTAATAGAACATCCTAACATAAGTCAAATTATAGATGACCTTAAACAAGAAAATATTTTAGTAAGAGATAGACAAAATTACGTAAAAGATACTATGAGAGTAACAATAGGTACTCCTAAAATAATGAATAAAGTTGCAAAAATAATTAATAACAGATGAAGTATAACATATCATTTATAGGATTAGGTAAATTAGGTTTACCTTTAGCTACTAACTTTGCTAGATTTGGCAAAAAAGTTTTAGCTATAGATTTAAACGAGTCATTATTAGAGACTCTTAATAGCAAAAAAGCTCCTTGGATTGAACCTGGTTTACAGGAAAACATAGAAGCAGCAGATGCTAATATTACCTACACTAACTCATATAGTGAGGTAGCTGATGCAGATAATACAATTATATTAGTAAACACTCCATCAATAGAAAGAGATGGTTCATTTTCTAATGAGTATGTTACGAGTGCATTGACTAGTACATGTAATGAAATTGTAAAGTTAGGAAAGGAAAGTCACAACTTTATACTATCTTCAACAGTTATGCCAGGTAGTATTTACTCTGAGTTTATTCCTCTGATAGAATCTATAACAGGTTGGACACTAGGTAATCAGTTTAATTTTTCTTATGTACCAGACTTTGTAGCGATAGGTAGTGTAATAAAAGACTTTAGAGATCCAGATTTTGTACTAATTGGATCAAACGAACCAGAAATTGCTCAAGATACTTTTACACTGTATGCTTGTATGTTAAAATTAGCTCCTCCTACTTCTAAAATTAATTTACAAGAAGCAGAGTTAGCTAAAGTAGCATTAAATGCATATATTACTACTAAGATATCATTTGCTAACTACTTAGGTAACTTAGCAGAAAAAATACCAGGAGTAAATGTTGATAACGTTACCAATGCAATAGGTCAAGATAAGAGAATAGGTACTAAGTATTTCAAAGCAGGAGCTCCTTACGGTGGTACTTGCTTTCCTAGAGACACTTGGGCGTTTTTAAAAGTATCAAATAGAGTAGGAATGTTTGCTGAACAAATGGCTGCTAATGAAAAGATTAATAACGATACTTTAGATGTAATTGCTAATAAAATAGGAGATGAAAAGTTAATAGGACTTTTAGGTTTAGGATTTAAACCAGGTACGTCAGTAACAACTGAAGGTTTAGCTGAGAAGCTTCTAACTATGGGCAAACTAAAAGATAAACAAGTAATGGTATTTGATAGGTATATTGATACATTAAATAATTTAAGTAGCAGTATAGATCAAGAGTTAACATTTGCTACTGATTTAGAGAACTTATGTAGTGTAGTTGAGACTATTGTTATTTGTAACGGTGATAAAGCATATGATTATTCTAAAATACCAACAAATATTAATATAATCGATCCTTGGAGAGCTCTATAAAAACTTTATTTGTTAAGCAAAGCTTAGATATATTAGGACCTAGAACTTCTTATCAATGGTCTGATGGTATTGAAGTAGAACTATTAAAACTTTTTAAAGGTAAAGTTAGTTTGTATGAGCTTTTAGTTTACTTTAAAAGTGACTATATTATTGTAGAAACTTTAACTAAATCTCCATGGTTAGACACTCTTATAAAACAACCAGGGTATGCTGATACTATGAAAAATACTACAAGTAATGTAGTAAAACATCAGCAAATAGATTATGGTAAGTATGATTTAGTTATAACTCATGATCCTATTTTAGGTCCATGGATGGAAGCTTATCAGAAAGCTTACCCTAAAACAGTTTTTGCATATCTTTTAGCTGAACATACAAGTTGGCAGTTACATCAATTAGGGTTCCAATATGATTTATATTTAGATCACACTCTTCAGTCTGGTGATAAGGTTGTTAGACTACCCCAGGCATTAAATATGTTATTTCCAAGAGTACCAAATAAGTTAAGACAATTATTTCCTAATAAGAAAACTAATATGTTTTTAGACTATAGGACTATTGGTCACTTAATATCTGGAGGTAGTAAAAATGTAGCATTGAAACCTGATGAAGTAAAGAGGTTTTTTGACAGCAATGTATTTCCTCTACCGTGTACTGAGATAAGCGATACGTCTCTTAAACCTTTTATGTTCGGAGGTTCAGATGATGACGGAGTTAACTATTATAGTAAGTTAAGTAAGGCTAAGTACTTTGTATCGATAGCTAATAGAGTAGGACAAGCAGCCTTTGATGCAGCTTCAGTCGGCAGTTTAGTGATAGGTACTGATAAATCTTCTTTACATAGGTCACTTTGTCACCCTTCTGTCTTACTTTCTGGTGAGATTACTACTGAAACTATTAACGAAAAAATAAAAGAATTAGAAGCAAATCAAATTACTTATGTAAATGCTTTGAATCATCAAGAAAATTTCTTAAATTTATATTGTATTGATAAACCAATTAAAGATATAACACAAGCATGTACAATAAAAACATCTTAGTAACAGGAGGAGCAGGAGGGATTGGAACTAATCTTATAGAAGCATTAGTTAAAAGAGGTAATAAAGTTCTAAGTTGGGATGATTATTCTATTGGCAGTGCAGATAACCACATTGGAGGAGCATTATACTCTCCAATATCAACCGTACAATCACTAGAAGCTTTTACAGATAACTTTGATTTAGTGTACCACTTAGGAGAGTATTCTAAAGTAGTACCATCCTTTCCAGAAATTAGAAAAGTATTTACCAACAATATGATTGGTAGTTTTAACCTACTAGAAGCAATAAAAAAGACTAACACTCCAATAGTTTATGCTGGATCATCAACTAGACTAGCTTACCCAGGAGAGTTACATTCACCTTATGCATTTTTTAAGTCAACTGTTGCTAAACTAATACAAGGGTATGGTGATTGGTATGGAATTAAGTATAACATTTGTTACTTCTTTAATGTATTTGGTCCCAAAACTGATACTTGGAGTAAGGAATGGCAATCAGTTGTCGATGTATTTGCTAATCAAAGAGAAGAAGGTGTACCTTTAACCATTACAGGTAATGGAACTCAACGTAGAGACTTTACTCATGTAGATGATATAGTTAATGGATTAATACTTGCAGGAGATAATATTAGCAACAGAGAGTTTCAATTAGGTACAGGTAAAGAGTATAGTATTTTAGAAATAGCTGCAGCATTTGATCATGAGTTTGAATTTATAGACCCTAGACCAGGTGATAGACCGAATGGAAAAGCAGATCTTACATTAACAAATGAAATACTAGGGTACGAACCGTCTATAGATGTTATGGACTATATAAAACAAATATGAAAATAAGCTTAATACAACCAGGTAGAAATAATTTAAAATATCTTAAGTGGGCATACGATGCTACTAGACAAAACCAAGGTAACCATGAAGTAGAAATATGTGTTGCTGACGATGCATCCACTGATGGTACTTGGGACTGGTGTTTAGAGATGATGGATAAAGATCCATTGTTTAAAGCTCATCGTAATGAAGGACCAGATAGATTAGGACATACTATATTATATGATACATTAGTTAATGATGTAGCAACAAATGACATAGCTATGATCTATCATGCTGATATGTACTTATGTCCTGGAGCATTAGACGCTATAGAAAGAGAGATAGAAGAGAAAGTAATAGTGTCATTAACTAGAATAGAACCTCCTTTACATCCTGATGGTCCTGAGAAAGTATTATTAGGTTGTGGTGTTGAACCTGAAGAGTTTAAAGAGGATGTAGTATTAGAATGGGTTGAAAAGAATAAAGATGCTTCTAAAGTCACTGAAGGTATATTTGCACCTTGGGCATTCTATAGAAAAGACTTTCAAGAGATAGGAGGACATGATCCACTATATGCTCCTCAGTCTAAAGAAGACTCAGATATATTTAATAGGTTTCAATTGAACGGAGTTAAGTTTAAGCAAGTATGGGATGGATTTGTATACCATATGACATCTAGAGGAAGCAGAAGAAACACTTTAGATAAAGCTAAGAACATATATGAAGATAGTCCAGAATGGTTAGCTCAAAACCAAAGATCAACTCGTAACTTTATTCGTAAGTGGGGTCATTTCGTAATGCATGACAGGTTAATGAAACCAGTAGTACCTAATAAGTACAACACCGGTATTAGAATTACCAACTCCAATGATGGGTTACTTAAGGTATTAGAACCTTGGGCTGATTGTATATGTATAGACTCACCTTTTGATGCTTATATAAAAAATGAACAACCTAACACTGTGATAGATTTATCGAAGAGAGTTCATTCATTAGAACATAAATGTACTAACGATGTTATTATAGATATAAATGGTAAAATATTCAACAATGTAGACTTCGAAAATATTCAAAGACTATCTCAGATACTTGACGATAGTGGAGCAGTTGGTAAATTTCAATTAGGGAATCTATTTATTACAGTAAATCAATATAAACATTATACTTCAGAGTTAATTAAATTATGAAAATACTAACCGGTGGATGTAGTTTTACTGCTCAAACAGATAATTTACGAGTTGCTTGGCCTAACCACCTGAAAGATTTTGATGTTACTAACACTGCTGAAATGGCATCTGGTAACGGTATAATTTTAGATAGAATAATATCTAGGTTGGACAATACCTATAAGTGTTGTGTAGTAATGTGGTCTAGTCCTTATAGAGTTGAATTTCTTCTAAACAAGGAAACTTTTAATTATGAGGAAGTAGTTGAAAAGATGAAAGATACTAATGCTATTTCTAATTACTCTCAAACAAATATTCCTCATAAGATTGGTGAAGGTTCTAATTGGTTAAGACTTGGAGGTAACTATGGCCTGTACAAATTTAATGTTGAAGAGGTAGATGAAATGTTAGAGAACTACTTTAAATATAATCATAACCTAGAGTATCAATTTATACAAACTTTAAAAAGTATTATACTTTTACAGAATTACTGTGAAGTAAATAAAATACAATTAATCAACACTTGTTGGAATAATATATTTGACTTAGTAGAGACAGTTGATGATCGTAATACTGCATCTAATATGTTTTTAACTAACGAAGTTATAAAAAGATTAAAAATAGGTACTAAAAAACAGATACCTAAAATAGATTTGTACCCTAATTCACTACATTGGTATAATAAGATTGACTGGTCTAAATGGCTATTTTATGAAACCAGCTTTTATAAGAGAGGAGGCTTAGGTGAATTTGCAACATTAGAATGTGGAGAAGAAAATTTAGTAACAGGTGCACATCCTAAAACTAGCTCACAGAAAAAGTGGGCAAAGTTTATTACTGAGTATATTAATGAAACAATAATCAAACCATGAAAAATTACGTAATAGAGTTTAAAATGGCAGATGGCACAAAGGAGATAGTAGAATTAACTACAGATAGATTAGCATGGTCTATAGATCAATGGTCACGTAACAGATCAGTAGCCAGCCATCAAATAATAAAAGAAGATAATAACAATAACAAGAAAATGTTATTAGGTTAACTATTTATAAAATATGAACAAGCTAGAATCCATAGTAAGACAGACATTAAGTGAAGCAGCAAAAATTAAATTTGCTGGACATTCATTTATACTAAAAGTAGATACGAACGAAGATCCTCAGAAAAAAGGAGTTAAAGTGCAATTTCTACCAACAGAGTTTGGAAGCATTACAGCTACAGAACAAAATGATATCGCTATTGAATTAGAAACTAGATTAGAGTCTGGTTTAGCTCAATATGATATGAAGGTAGAAAGAGATAGAAACTTAAAAGATAAGACTATCATTGGATTTTTCATCTATATCGAATACTTCGATAGAATTGTTCGTAAAGCTTTGTCTGGTCAGAACCCATCCAATGATGGTGATTCTAACGACGAACTTTAATATATGACTCACCCACTTAAGAAAATTAGAGAAACTCTACACTCTATACATCCACTATCGTATAGAATAAAGAGACAGACGGTAAACAAATCAGTAATGGAAAAAGTTCTGTTTAAGAAAATAATTACTCAACTTAAAAAGATCGATGAAAGAAGAGATTTCATGGTTGAAGAATTAGGAATGGATATGACCACCTATGAAGAAGAGTTCTTTGGCGTGATTGAAAACCTAATGAAGTTACATTTCAATAAATCTCAATTAGGATTAATACAGACTTACCTCTATACATTAGCACCAGATAAAGAATGGGATGGAACTATTACTTTAGAGAAAAATAAAAAGCAAGTTATTCATCCATTTAAAACACCTGAAGAAGTTTGGGAAGTAATTCAAAATTTCTAGTAAAATAGTTGTTTTTCTGGTATATTATGCCTATCTTTATATCTAATTAAAAACGGTTATAACTATGCAAAAATTAAAAATGATTTCTTGTCCTAAATGTGGTAACGACTTTCCAGAAAAAAGAAAGATGTTAGGTTATCACGTATGTGTGAATTGTTCTACTACTAAACCTGTTGTTGGTATTACAACTGTAGAAGGATCTGGTGACCATACTTTTAATGATATTATTATTATGGATCAAGACAGAGCACAAAGGATTCAAATAGCTGCAGATGAAATTGCAGGTAGAAAATCTAATTTAGAAGTCTTAGACTTTGATAAAGATGAAAATGAAGTGACTCAATCAGTTAAAGAAGCTGTTCACCAGGTTGTTAACGATGAAGAGACAGATTATGATATGTTTAATCCAGATCAAGTCAAAGAAGGAATAAAAGGAATAGACTACTAATGCCTTCTAAGTTACTAACAAAAGAAGATATTCAAAGAGCAATGAATGTTACTCGATCTAATCGAGCAGCAGCTAGATATCTTCACGTTACCTACAATACTTATAAGAAGTACGCTAAACTGTACAAAAATGAGGATGGTATAACTTTGTTAGAAGCTCATAAAAATCAAGAAGGTAAAGGTATACCAAAGTATGCCAATCGTAAGATTAATGAAGTACCTTTAGAGGATATAGTAGAAGGTAGAGTACCAACTGAATATTTAGACGTTAAGGAAGTTAAACGAAGATTAATATTTGAAGCTTACTTAGAAGAGAAGTGTTCTCATTGTGGTTTTAGTGAAAGAAGAGTACATGATACTAAAGTTCCAGTTATACTTAACCATAAAGATGGTAATAAAATTAACTACCATTTAGATAATTTAGAGTTTCTTTGTTATAATTGTTCATTTTTATATGCTTCATCAGCAATATCAGAAGATCAAGTAGAAGCTCAAGAAGACTTTGTTGAACGTAGAGATACTCATGATTGGGAGATGGATGAACATCATATTGAACATCTAAAAAATCTTAATCTGTACAAAGAAGATGATAGTAAACCAGGAGAAGAATATATCTCCAGGCAATAAAACTATTTATACACATGGCCAAAAAAGAAAGAAACAAATTTTCTACTTGGAAGAAAAAGAAGCCTTTAGAAAGAAAGGTAGCTGACGATTTAGTAAAGAAGTCAGAACTTAACGATAAGTTAAGGGAAAAAAAGATCGATACAAACTTTCTCGATCTATTTTAATTTAAAACAATTTTATGAAAAACTTAATACTAACTATAATTGTGTCTTTGGCATCCACTTTTGTGATGGCATTTTCACTTGCAGTAAGGAACGAAGTAAGTGCAATTGAATTAGAACCAGAGAGGCCCTTGGCCTTAGAAGTTATTACCCCAGAAATAAAAGCTCCTAAATTAGAGCTAATAATTAAAGATCATAGTAAATTTTTAGAAGATATAGGATTTAGAGAATCTTCTAATAATTACCATGCAGTTAACCAATTTGGATATTTAGGAAAGTATCAGTTTGGTAGAAAGACTCTCAACGCATTAGGGTACGAAAATGTATCAAATAGAGAGTTTTTAGAAAATCATTCCATTCAAGAAGAAGCTATGTATGCACTACTTAACCATAATAGAAAAGTACTTAGGAGACAGATAAGCAAATATGTGGGTGAGACAGTAGCAGGCATATACATTACAGAGTCTGGATTGTTAGCAGCAGCTCATTTAGCTGGTCCAGGTAATGTTAGAAAGTTCTTAAGAAAAGGATATGAATTTAAAGATGGAAACGGTACAAAAATGACATCTTATATGGTAAAATTTAGTAACTATAAGTTGGAGTTCTGAGTAAAAGTACCTATATTAAGGTATAATATTTAAATAAAGGTTATGAGTGAGAAAAAAGGTCATTTAGTTAAAATGTATTATGATTTTGATACTGCAGGAGTATTAGAAATATTCTTAAATAATAAGACTTGGTATAGAGTTACCTCTAGAGAGTTTAGATCATTTGACGGTAAAAGAAGAATTACTAAACCTATTAAACCTCAAGGTAAAGGAGAAATATACAATATACCTATGGTAACTACAGAGTATAATGGACCTGTGTTTATGTGGGGTACTAATAACGACTATCCTTATAAAGGTACTGGTACTATAATCGATTCTGATACTTCGATTTACTTTCAAAAACAATACGATAAATTTCAATCAGGTAGCTACATAAGAAAATAAATGATACAACTTAACTTCCAAAATGCAGATGAGTTTGAAAAGTTATTTAAACTTAAAGATAAATTAGTAACTGATGCTATTGTAGAAGCTATAGCAGAGGCAATGCAAGATAATAAAAAGACTGCTAAGTTATTTGAATGTAGTTTTGAAGATGTGGAGATAGCATACGAAATTAGTCTTCCATCTAGAGAATGGGAGGTTGCTTTACAGAGTTGTTTAGATCACTATCACTCATTAAGTCTTACAGATGAACAGATAGATACTTGGAAACTATTAGAAGCAGCTAGAACATGGCACTAAAGGGTAAATCATTCTTTACTGATCCTATATTTAAGGTTACTAAAAAAGATAGAGATATACTTAGTAGGTCTTACTTTTCTCATCATGCTGGCAAATATAAAGGGTGGTATGCAGATGATGTTATGAATACTCTTAAAGAAGACCCTTCAATGTGGAATGCTCTTATAGATAACGGTTACGTTAAAGATGGTGAAATAGAATGGCCTATATACGACATAAATGACTTAGGTTTTAGATCACCAGACTGGCTTTCCGGAAACAAAGGAGCTATATTTTTAGGTTGTAGTGACATGTTCGGTATTGGTAACTACATTGAAGATACTTGCTCTCAAATTATTAGTAACCACCTTAATGTAACTAACTACAATTTAGCCATACCAGGAGGAGGCTTAGATCAAGCATATAGAGTTCTAAAATATCATATAGAAGATATTAATGCTGACTATGTTTTTCTTTTAATACCAGAACCATCACGAAGAGAACTATACACTGATGTACAGTCAGTTCTATTATCACCAGCATCATTTGACTATCACCATACTACTAAACTTCAGTTAGATAATTATTTTGATTATAAGAAATTAGAAGAAGTATACTTTGGATTACTTTGTGATGAAAAGTATTTGTTAATGGAGACTAATAAAAGTTTAGATGCTATACAACATCTTTGTAATGAGAATAATAAGAAACTTATAACAGTTAAGAACCCTGTGTACTTTACCAATAAAGAGTCTTTTGAAATAAAAAGAGAAGCTGTTAAAGGTATTTTAGGTGAAAGAAACGACTTAGCATGTGACTTAGTACACATGGGTAAGAAATTCCAGAAAATAATTGCAAATCTTCTTATGGAAAAGTTGTGAGTTACAATTTTTTTTCTTATCTTTATAGTATATAAATTAAATAAAAGGTTATAAATATGAATGATGTAATGTTAAGTTTCGATAAAGGTCTAGGAGAGTACCTTTCAAAAGATCAAGTAAAAGAGCTAGCACCCCTTGTGTTTGCCGATTCTCCAACTAATCCTGATTTAAGTAAAAATTACTTATTCGTCAATAGTGAGACTATTATAGACGATTTAGATAAGTTAGGATGGAAACCAGTAGATGCTGCTCAAAGAAAAGGCAGAGGTGGTGATACTATCTTTAGTAAGCATATGATAGCATTTCAAAACCCAGAGATAAAAATTACTTCTGGAGATGGAGATGACTCTTATCCTAGAATCATTATGACGAACAGTCATGATGGTATGCAAGCGTTTAAGTTTAGCGTTGGTATATTTAGAATGGTTTGTTCTAATGGTTTAGTAGTTGCTGATGAGCAATTTAGTGACTTTAAGATTAAGCATAAAGGTTATACTTTTACTGAACTTAGAAATGTAGTTAAGCAAGCTGTAGAAGATCTTCCTAATAAAGTTCAGGTAATGAATGATATGAAGAATAGAATACTTACTCAAGAAGAAAAGAATAAGTTAGCTTTAGATGCTATGCTAATTAGAGCAGATATTAAACCTGGTAGTGAGAAAGCTACTAAGTTTAACTATGATGCTGAAACTATAGAGGATATTTTAGATCCGAAAAGAGAAGCTGACAAAGGTAACGATCTTTGGAGAGTATTTAATGTAGTGCAAGAAAAGATTACTCAAGGAGAGTTTTCAGCAGCATTAAGTGGAGCTAAAGTTAGAAAGGTAAGAAAGATTCAGTCTTTTGAAAAAGATATAAAAGTTAATCAAAAGTTGTTTAAATTAGCAACCTCATTAGTGTAATGGTAGAAGTTATAAGACATACTCTAGGGATCTGTGGGGAGCATTGGCATCCTAATTTATGGACAGCCTTTGCTTCCTCCCCTATAATAGCAACATCGGTTTATTATATAAAATGTAAATGCGGTGGGTGGTTTAATAAACATAAAGACGATTGTAATGGCCAAACGGGAATGTAACATATGTGGTAAGAGTAAACCAATTACTTCATTTAAAACTCAAAAGAAGCTCACCTGTAAGCAGTGTGAGTTTCGCTGGTATCGATCTTTTTTAAGATATTTATCTTATAGAAGAAAGCTGACTACATATGAAAAGTTTGCTTCAAGAATGGGTTACATGGGAGCTGGCTTTTTAATTGCTGCTCAATGGACTATTGAACCTAAATTGTATATTGCAGGTTTCATATGTATTATTATACAAACCTCATCCAGAAAACAATGGAATTTAGTTGCTTTAAATATCAACGGACTAATTGCATGGATGAGACATTTAATTAGCTAAAACGTGATATTTATTATTAAATCTAGATAAACACATATACATATTATGAAAGGTACCTTATTTTCATCAGACTTTGCAGTAGATGGATCAGATAACTTAAGATTGTTAGAAATAAATACCGATACTGGTATTGCTTCTGCATCTTTTCAACACTTCGATTTCTCACCACTGTACACAACTTGGACAGATAATTCAATATCTGAACTACACATTATTTATAAAGACCATCAAAAAGAATTTGTTGAGTTTTTCTCTTCTAGTGTTGATAACGACTATTCCGGAACTATTGGAATTGATCTACACATTGAAGAAGGTAATACAATTTACCCTTACACCATCACAGATGCAGCAGATAAATTTATTCTGAGACTTGCATACGATGAAGCAGCTATTTTAGATAGCACATATGCTAAAAACAATTTAAACCTATTAGACTTATTTTACGATAATAACGCTACTGCATCAATTGCAACGTATTATCATTCAGGTTCAGATGGAGTAGTAGATATTCTTGAAAGAGATTTCAATAGCTCTGTCATGCCAGACATAGTAGTTAAAGATACTACTACGACTATGTATGCACCGTTGAAGTTTTATAAAATTGGTCATTCAGCATCTGGTTCAGATGATAGGTTCACAAACTTTATTGACGACATTAAAAGTGAAGACACTTTAATTCAAAATTATTACGAAAATATTGCAGATAACAAAGCAACTTCTACTAGAGTATACAGTGTAGTATATGGCACTGATTTAGATTTAGCTACTTTAGCTTATACAGAAACAGAAGCTGTTTTAGAAAAACCTACATCAATTGAAGCAACAGATGCAGAAATTGCTCATCACTTAGGTAATCATCACTATTTTGAATATGCTACAAACACTCCAGTATTTGGAGTAGGTACCGATTACGGTGGTATATTAGAAGAAGAAGAGATTATTAGTGCTAGTGGAGATTCAATTGCAATACCTTCAGCATCAGTTGGAGGAATTTTTAAATCTTACTTTATATCAGGTTCACCAGATACAGATTTAGCTATTGAATATTTAGACTGGTCATTCCCTGGTAGTACTTTACCTAGTGGTTCTTATGTTACTAGTTCAGTACTTATTAATAATGTAAGACAGCCATTACCATATGGAATTATGTTTAACCTTACTCCATCTGGAAGTGGTCCAATTAGAATTTCAGGAGCTTCTTCTATTTTAGTTCATGAAACACTTCAAAATAAATTAAGATATAAGACATTAGTAAATGTTAATCCAGGTACTGATAAGCTTATAGGCTCTGATGGTACTACTATCGATATTGTTTCAAATGAAGCAGAAGTATATACTGGAGATAATTTTACTCACGTATTAGATTTAGAGGAAACAGATACGTTCTTCCTTGCAGATGAAAATGCACATATTAAAATTGTATCTCACAACTGTTTTGTTGCAGGTACTCAGATTCATTTAGCTGATGGTGGTCTTAAAGTAATTGAAGAGATTCAATCAGGTGATCAAATTTTAACAGTTAATATGGACACTTATCGTCCTGAAGCAGGTACAGTTGGTAGTGTTAAATCTAGTCAAGTAGATAAGTTAATCAAAATTACTTATGCTGGCAAAGAGATTTTAACTACACCTCTTCACAAATTTAGAGTTCCTAGTAAGACGGAAGAATATGGCGGATGGGTACCAGCTCAAAATATAGAGATAGGTGATAAACTTGCTTTACGTGCACAATTTGGCACTTTAGATGAATTAGATGCATTAGTAACTAATATTGAAATAATAGAAGGAGAACAAACAGTGTACAGGATTGATGATGTAGCAGATAACTACAATTATTTTGCTAACGATGCTTTAGTACATAACTGGAAGTGTTTCTCTTATGATTCATTAGTGGATATGTTTGACGGTACAGCTAAACCAATAGGTGAAGTTAAAGCTGGAGATGAAGTAATGTCATTTAGAAATGGTGAATATGTTAAAGGTACAGTAACTGAAGCATTAATTCACCCAACAGAAGCATTAGTAGATGTAGTAAAATCTGACAATATGATTGCAGAACCTAAACACCCAGTCTTAGTAGACGGTAAATGGACTACATTTGATAAGATAGCAGAAGTAGAGCAAATGTATATTACTAATTGGTACAACTTAGAGGTAGATGGTCATGACGTAGAAGGAAGCGATCATAACTTTATAGTTGACGGCCACATAGTTTCTGGATTAGGAGACAATGACGTTCTTAACTCAGTATATAACAGACAAAATTTAAAACTTAAAACAGTAGCATAATGCCAAACGTATATAAAACATTTAACTGGAAAGAAGACGTACAGGAAAGAACAATTACAGAGAGTTCTAACGCTAAAAAGTCTGCAGCAAATACAATCTTAGCTAACTTTATTACTTACTTCAAGGCTAAACATACGTAACATGTTGCAACAAAAGGTTTTATTCTCAAGTGAGGACTGTGCGTATATTCGCAACTTTATCGATAGTGCCGATGAAATAGAAGGACATGATACTTTAACTTTGATCGACACTATTAATCAAGGTAGAGCTAAATTCAATAGAGAGATAGGAGAAAAAGAAGCAAATGCTGATGGCACTCTTATAGTTCGTTGGAGAAAAGATAGCAATGCCACCTGGATAGAGACAGAAGATCAAGATCTTAAAGATTTAGTAGTAGATAGATTATCCGTATATGGTGTTACTTCTAGTCCTACTATTAAGCTAATGAAATACAATGTTGGACATAAGTTAGTCAAACATGTAGACTTTTCTAAATACGGCAGTCAAATAATCTATAGATCTTTATCAGCTCAGTTGTCAGAACCAGATGACTATATAGGAGGTAATGTAAACTTTACAGGTATAGGCACAGGTTCAAGAGATTTAGGAGCAGCTATACTATTTCCTCCTACTTGTGAACATGAAATTACAGAAGTTACAGAAGGTAATAGGTACGCATTAGTTATATTTTTTGAAGAAGAACACTTTGGCAACAGCAAATCACTCTTTTAAAGTAGTCGATATAGACACAAGAGGAAAAGGACTAGTAACAGAAGATACTATCTTTCCTGGTAACCCTATAGGTTTATATCTCAGTAAGAATTTAACTCCAATAGTAGAAGGTAGAGTATTATACGATGGATGGATAGAGTCTATTCCTATTGGAAGATATGTGAATCATAGTAGTATACCTAATTGCAATGTATCTCTCAACGGTAAAGATATATTCTTAATAAGTAATAACGTTATAGATTACAATGAGGAAATAACGGTAAACTATTTAGAAGTTGCTCAATTGATAAACCTACCTGAAAGTAAGTATGACGAGTATGGCATAGAAGATTTCGACTATAAAAAAGTAGTAGATAATATATCAAAACCCACCCTGTTTTAGTTGGTACTCTGAATTATTTTACCTATATTTATATCTAAATAAATGTTATATGGAAAAGCTAATATATTGCCAAAAATCAAGAATCCCAACAGCTAACTTGGAAGACATCTTAGACGGGGAACAAATTAAAGTCGAAGGACTTATCTACGAAAGGATCTTTAGACGTCCTAATAATAGACGTCCACTTAGGTCTTTAATCAGCGAAAAACTACAACAACGAATTGTTATCTACGGCTAAATGAACGTACTAGTACTAAAAGAAATTATAAAAGAAACTAAATCTAACTGGAGGTTTATATTTGAAGACCCGTTATATGATGAATTAAAATTCATACCAGGTCAGTTAATTCAGCTTTGTGCTAAACCAGGAGAAGACGATACTGTTATTCGAAACTATTCAGTTGCTTCATGGCCAGACGGTACTAATAACTTAGAGTTAATTATTACCTACCTAGAAGGAGGAGCAATGAGTGAGTACTTATTCAAGGAAGCTAAGATAGGAGATGAGTTTGTTTATAGAGGACCTATGGGTGTATTTACCCTTCCGGAAACTATAGATAGAGATATCTTTTTTGTTTCGACTGGTTCAGGTATTAGTCCATTTAGATCAATGGTTAACTATATTGCAGAAAATGGAGTTCCTACTCAAAATGTTAAACTCTTCTTTGGTACTAGAAGACAAGAAGATATTTGTTATTGGGAAGAAATGAAGCTAATTGAATCTTTAATTCCTAATTTTGAATTTATACCAACACTATCTCAAGAAGAATGGAAAGGTAAAACAGGCTACGTACATGAGCACTATCTTTCACTTATAGATGATATGAAAGATAAGCCATTAGTTTACTACTGTGGATGGGATAGAATGGTTAGTGAAGGAAGAGAGCATTTAGCTAAAAGAGGTTTTGAAATGACTAAAGATATTAGAGTTGAAATCTTCGGTTAAATGCAAGCATCAGATAAAAGATGGTCGGACATCTACACCGACTCCTCTGTAAAGTTTGCAGTTCATGTTGAAGCTACAACAAGATGTAATTCAAGATGTCCATCCTGCCCTAGATTTATCGACAGTACTCCAATAACCAATCCAGCACTCGTTTTAGATGAAATAAAGATAGATGAGTTTAAAGCTTGGTTACCTCCTGAGTTCTTACAACAACATGCCGAATGTTTTAACTTCTGTGGTAACTACGGTGACCCTATGATGTGTACTGATATCGTAGAAATAATAGAGTACTTAGTAGAGAACAATGTACTTAAAATAGCTTTACATACCAATGGAGGTATGAGGAATAAAAAAGTTTGGAATAGATTAGGACAACTTTTAAACCAAAGAAACAGACATGTAGTTTGGAGTGTAGATGGTTTAGAAGATACAAACAATCTTTACAGAAGAGAGGTTAAGTGGAAGAACATAGTTAACAATATTAAGGAATTTAACTCAACTGGAGGATATAGTATACATGATTTTTTAGTATTTAAACACAATGAACATCAGGTAGAAGAAGTAAAAGCTTTCTTTAAGAGTTTAGGAGTAAAAGATACTCAAATTAAATCTCCTTTTGGTATGACGGATGAATCAACTCAAACTCACCACAAAAGAAGCGTATTTGATAAGAATGGTAAATTCACACATTGGTTAGAGCAAGCAGATAGGTTCCGTATAGATAATTATACAGACAGTAAAGCTCATTGGCAAAAAGATAGTAATATTCCTCTTATGGAAGAATGGATGTCTAAAAGAATAAAAGAACCAACAGCATACATTCCAGAAATTAACTACAGTGATAAAGAAAAGACTATTAAACAATTTGATTATGCAGAAGATTCTGTTGTAGTCTGTAAAGCATTGGATGAATATAGTGAGATCTTTCTTAATCCAAATGGTGACATAGTACCTTGCTGTTTTATGGGTCAAATAATAAGTAATCATCAGCCAGTAACAGACATTATGACTAGAGAGGCATTTAAGCCTTTTTCCAAACTTAACTTAAATCACAATAGTATAGAAAATATTCTAGGTATTATTGATGATAAAGTAGCTTCTAAATGGGGATGCTCTCATGCTGAAGGTAGAAGCACAACCTGTAGTACTATGTGTGGGCAAAGAAAAGACTCTCCTTACTTATCTACGAATCTCTATAGAAATAGAGCAAAATAACTGAAAATACTTAGTGAGTCCGTTGGTAGTCTGAGGGAAAGTACCTATATTAAGGTATAATATTTAAATAAAGGTTATGTCAAAACAAATAAAAATTTCTACAATAAAAATGAAGGATATTAATTTCGATCCTTCTCTATTCCGTCCTATGAAATCAGGTCGTGTTATAGACGCTCACTTTTCATCTCAAAAAGGTTTAATGAAAGGTACTAACTACGCTATAGTAGGTGATCCAGGTATCGGTAAAACTACCGTTATGTTAGATATGCTAGCTGACTTACAGAGAAAAGGTAAAAAAGTTCTTTTTATCTCTGGAGAGATGAATCAGATAGATATGTTTGGATATGTTAAAAGATACCCAAAGTTTGGTGATGTACCAATTCTTTTTATGGGTGATTATGCAGAAGAAAATAATTTAGAAGTTATTGAAAATATCTTATCAGAAGGATGGGATGTTGTACTTATAGACTCTATGGCAGAGGTTCAAAATGCTGTTGTAGATACTCATAAAGGTTGGATGTCTTCTAAGAAAGCAGAAACTGAATTGTTAAACCTTTTCGAACGACATAACTTAGGTCAGAACGATTCTGAAGTTAATACTGCTTTCTTAGTCATTCAACAAGTTACTAAAGGTGGAGAGTTTGCTGGATCAAATAGATTTAAGCATATGATGACTGGTATGGCTCATATGGAATGGACTAAAGAAGGTGATAGAACTTTCTTCTTTAGCAAGAATAGAAGAGGTGGAGATATGTCAGTTAGAATGTTTAGCTTACAGAATAGAAACAGAGTAGGTTGGTTAGGAACTGTTGCTTTAGGTGAGTAATAGCTTAAAAATACTTAGTGAGTCAGTTGGTAATCTGAGGGAAAGTTCTTATATTTAGATATAGATTAAAAATAAAGGTTATGTGGAATTTTAAAAGTTATATTAAGTCCGAGGTAGAGTCTTTAGCTAAAGCTAATGCAGTTACTCTTACGGCAGATAGAATCGAAGCAATAGTAGATTCTATTTTATTTGATTGGAACGAGATTGGTGATCCTTATACTGATCTTGAAGGTATTATTACTTGGAACTTAGATCAAAATATCTCTCATGCGTAATTGTATAAAATGTTGCGAAGAGATAAATCCTTTGAGGGTAAAAGCTTTACCAGATACGAAGGTATGTGTTAAGTGTTCTACTACTAAAGCTTGGTATGTTAGAAATATTATATCAGGTAAGACTGAGTATGCAGAGACTGAGATTATAAAAGACGTTGATGCTGCTGATACGATTAGAAAGATGGACCAACGTTTAGGTTGGGGTAGTAATTTATATAAAGGATAAAATAAAGGTTATGGAAGAAAAAAGAAAACGTTATGCTGTTACATTAGATGTATATGTCTATGCTAAGAATGATTATATGGCTCGTAAAAAGTCTCATGAGTTAGCAGAAGAAATTGATGCTAAGCATGTTAATGCTAGAACTAATGTAACTGAGATAGGTGAGCAACCATTTGCTTCTATGGCCTATAGGAAACTAGATGATAAATCTAGACCTATGAGTAGTAAAGAAGAAGAAGAATTACCATTTTAAAAATAAGTTATGGAAACAATTATAAATATATTTGCAGTTATAGGATTATTTGCTACAGTTATAGCATTATATCATTTTGGAGTTGATCAATATGCTCTATGGGAGATGAGAATGAAAGAAAAATACGGTAAGTAATGGCACTTTGGGAAGTAGATGGTGAGATAGTATTTTCAGATGGTTCATTGAGTATGGACCCTGATAGAATGAATGGTATCTTCGTTAGAAGACATACTTATAAAGTTCCTTATACTAATGTAGGTAAAGGAGGCTTTATTGATAGAGATGGTAAGAGGTTTCATACTCCGTCTTGGACTGAAGTTCATCCTCAGACAACATCAGATGATATAGTTGTAGAAAAGAAACCTTTCGAAGAGTTATTTGTTGAAAAGGAAAATAAACAAACTTGGAAGTTTGAATCAAGTAGCTCAAATAAAACTTACACTGTAAGGTATAATGCTTCCGGAAAGCTTAGTTGTGACTGTATGGGGTATATAGGTCATGGTAGGTGTAGGCATATAAAAGAAGTTGAGGGTTTAGTTGGTGAATTAAAATAAAGTTCTTATATTAATAATATGTTAAACAAAATTAGTTATTTCGAGGATAGAGGTGCATACTCTACAGATATGATAGCCAAGGTGCTATCTAGATCTGGAAATTATGTAGAAGGAAAATTAACTGGTATTGAGCCTTGTGCTGAGATATCATCAGAAGCAGGACCTTATGCAAGAGCATGGGGAGGATCATTACTTAACCAATTAGTAATACAGAAGAAGTTATCTAAGAAACTTCCAGCAGGTACTATTGTATGGAAAGATAAACAACAGAATGCTTTTACTTCTGTTTATGAAATGACAATTAAGTAATGCAAGTATTTCTCCCATATCGAGATTTTAGAAGGTCTCTTCAATCGCTTGATAATAAAAGATTAGGTAAGCAGAGAGTTGAGACTTTTCAAATCTTAAATAACCTTCTAGGTAGACCTAAGAAGGATGGTACGCCTTATAAAGGTTGGACTAATCATCCATGTTGTGTAATGTGGAGAGGTTATGAAGATGCTCTTAAATTATATCTTAACGAAAGTATAAACGTATGGGTAGAGAGAGGTATGAACAATACTATGCAGCATGAAGAGTTTGATTGCTTTAGAATAAAAATGCCTTGGTGGATGGGTTATGAACCTCATCATGCATCACATAGAGCTAACTTACTTAGAAAAGATTACGAGTATTATAGTAACCATGGATGGACAGAAAATCCTGCTGACCCTTATGTTTGGCATGATAAAGATAATAAGTTTTAT
>Ga0228633_1000034_pt1 | contig 37584 bp, 63 predicted proteins | sample 41DmetaG_FD_182703 | JGI IMG/M metagenome (GOLD analysis project Ga0228633, IMG submission 182703) | Seawater microbial communities from Monterey Bay, California, United States - 41D | ecosystem: Environmental > Aquatic > Marine > Coastal | place: USA: California | collected 2016-11-13
ACGAGCATACCAGTTATATCAGTTAACTAACTACTAACATACATTAAGATTATAGGAGGGTGCATATCTAACCATCGAGCATATAATTATATTTTCAAAATTAAATTACCTATTTATAACAAAAAGATATTAGACTATAATCAGTCTTGGACTAATTATTATATTTTCAAAATTGATATGTCAGTTTTAAACGAAAAGATATTTGACTTATGGTTGAATTCATCGAAGTGACATACTACACAATTTAAATCTCCATTCTACGTCATTATCTCTATCTATGTGGTATGCTAGTATACATTTAATATTTGAGTGGCTTAAACGTGCTTAAATTGAGTTTTGAATATCGGTTTAATTTATCAGAATATACCCTTATTAATTAACAGACAATTAAAAAAATAACTGCATAAAAAAATACTATTACAAAATTAATTATAATAGTATTAATTAATAGGTTAAAATGTAGTGTTAAACTTTTATGTAATTGTTTTCTGTTTCTGTAGACTTATAGCCGAATGAATGTATAAAGCCTTTGTTTAGGTTATTCATTAACTGTTTATATGTTTTCGTTTGTTTGGGTGATTTGCAAATCTTATTCATTACAATATGTTTTTCACCATACTTTTGATAATAAAAATAAAATTGATAATTTATTGATTGCTTCATATCTTAAAAGGTTATAGTGTTAAATTGTTTTTTTATACAACTAATAGCTTTAAAACTTTGAAACCTATTTTTGTATCGATACAAATCATTCGTTAAAATATAACTATCTATTTGCGTTCTATCTTGTGTTAAATTGTAACATATAAAGCCTTTGTTAGTTGTTTGCAATTTTCTGCTTAAGTTGTTGTTAATTTTTAATGTAAACATAATTTTTTATTTTAATAGTTAGTAATTACGAAGCCACTGGTGTCTTTCCTTGCCTTGCCTTTGGCTTTCAAACCTAAAATAACATTTTTAAATTTAATCATTTCGAGGTCGCTTCTGTCACCGTCAATAACTTTGATACCTTTGTATGTTTTAGGTAATTCATTACTAAAAACCGCGGCAACATTGATGCCTAAATTTAATGCTTCTATAGTTTCTTTTTCATTGCTTTCACTTTTGGAAAATGTCAAAGTATAATTTCTGTAATTCTGGTATCTTTTTGCACGTGCTAAACTTTTTGTATAATCGTAAAAATAAACTTTATCGTAATGCAACAAATCTACATTAAAATTGAAATGCTTATCCAATAAATATAAAAAATCAATGTCACTAGTACCGTTCAATCTAAATGCAATTTTTTCATTTTTATCACTTGCTTTTTTTATTTCCTTTTTTATTTCCTTTAATAATTGAGCTAAAAATGCTTTTTTATCACTAACAAAGTAATTTGCTTTATTAATACGTGACTTTTGTACATTTGAGAATATACCCATACCAGCAGAGTATAAACATACTTTTATACAATTTACTGAAGCGTCTTTGCATAATGTTATACCTTTATAATTTAAATTATGCGGGGCTAAATAAAGTATAAACGTTTTGATATCATTTTTAGATGTTTTAGCATTTGTACTTCCTTTTGAAAGTAGATTTTTTACTGGTTTGTAATGTTTTAAAGTTTCCATATTCTTTTAGTTTTTATAATATAATTTAATAAATTCCTGGTTTTTATTTTCTACTTCTTTTATATGTTCTTTTATTATAGAACTTAGTAAAACATATTCTTTACTATTATATTTTAACTGGTTTCTTAGTTCTAATAAATTAGAAAATGTATTGTCACTATTTAATATTTTGTTGTTTGATATCATTGTTTTAGTTTTAATTTAGTTTTAATTAATTATTAACTTTTTTTATGAAGTTTAAAGCCGATTTTTTAGTAGTGAAAAAAGCAAAACCGATGTATGTTGTATAATTATCTTTAAACTCAAAAAAATAATCAGTTTTATCTTTGTAGTAACTAAAATTAATAAAATGCTCACCGCGTATACTTTCAACCAGCACCGCATTATGTATTTTAATACCTGTAAAGTTAGGTAAAAATTCCTTTTTTAGTTTTTCGCTTAAATATTTCATAATATTCTGTATTTAATTAATTATTATGATACAAATATAATTATTTTTTTCCAATAAACAACAAAAAATAAAAAAAAATGTAAAAACAACACAAAAATAATTTTTCAACGTTTTTAGCTGATGTATCAAAACTTTAAATTTGAAGTATACTTTTAAAGTAATGAACGTGTACGCAACTACAATAATTTTTTCACATACACAAATAAATTTACTATTTATTTTCAGTCTAAATAAGCTATTTAGAAGCGTTCCAAATAACAAAAATACCCCCATCATATTAAACGACCCCCATTATATTAAACACAGGGTATCATATTAAACATCCCTCCATATTAAACAATCCCCATTATATTAAACATAAAGCAAAAAAAAAGCCTCGTTAAAGGCTTTCTTTGTTTTAATACCATTCTAAAAAATTAATAATTGAATCGTATTCACTATAGATTGATTCGTTATTATATTTAGACTCGTAAAACTCTTTATAGTATCCTTTAATGGATGGAAAGGCATCATCATAGGGTAACTCCTTTAGAGGATGTTTTGTGTCAGCTAACTGCGTTAAATTGTAGAATAAAAATTCGTGGTAATCAATCGTTATCATATCTTAATTGTTTCTTTGTTTATAAATGTCCTCCAATTTTTAATTCTTTGCAATCGTAACGAGTTTCGGTTTCACTACCTTGCTCATTAAAATCTCCATAGCATCCAAAACCAAAATCAAGTTCTGAATTAGATGTTGCTTCATCTATTTGCTCTTCCCATAAATCTTCATTCATAGATAAGTAGTAATCTAAATCATCAACATTGTAGTTATTTTCCTTAATCCAATCTTGATATATGTCTCTATCTATCTCTATTTCTATTGTTGCTACCTTGTGGTAGACATAACGTTGACTAATTTTTACTTTCATAATCTTATAAATTTATATTAATTGTTTTAAGTTCTTTTTTAATTACATTGGTCAATAGAAATTTGCTATTGATACCAAATTTTTTACGATGCCTTGTCAAATCATTTGTAAGAATCATCTTATCAAGATTGTTATTTGTTTCAGTATAGATGATAAAATCTTTTTTAGTAGTGTAGATTTGTACTGCTTTAAGTATGTTTATGTTCATATTATATAGTTTTATTGTTTCTATTAATCTTCAAATAATGTTTCTATCTTATACTGCACATCATCTATTCCACTTAAAATATCTTGTACATCATTGTGGTAATCATCATCATCGCTTTTAGTTAAATCCATTATAATTCTGTATGCATCATCCAATAATTCGATTGATGCTTTTATAGTCTGCTTTTTATTCTGTACAGTATTAGACGCTTGAGAACCTGCTTTATTAAGTTCATACCAATTATCAACCTCTCTTACTAATATATCATTATCATCTCTTGTCTCTATACTTCCAACAACATATTGTTCATTTGAGATACAATCACAAAGTATTTGGATTTGGTCTAAATCATCTTCTGCCACCCAATCTTTGCCGAATATTTTTTCTGCTTGTCTTTCTAAATTGTTTCTTCCAACAAAACCATAAGTAGATATGTACCTACCTTCTAAATTTACTTTCATATTATTTAGTTTTAATATTTTGACAGAATATCTCTGTCGGTTTCTAATTGTTTTTTACTTAATACATTCATCATTGGGGAAAAGTTTTCATCCCAAGAATAAAACTGATTATCATTTGTTTCGTCAATGCATCTTATTGATGTTACTTCTCTTGAAAGAAAGTCATCTCTTTCGATAACATTAAGAACTTTTATAATATCATCTGTCATAACATCTAATATAAATCTTGCCATAATATTTTGCTTTTAATAGATAACTTAATTGCTATCTGAGGCAAATATACATCTTTTTTTTAATTACACAACAAAAAAAATAAAAAACTTCACAATTTAACTTTTTTTATGAATTGCCATCTTTTAATACTATTCTAAATTTGTAACAGAACTTAATAAAGGAACACGTGCATACGTCTACAACAATTTTTTCATATAACAAAATAAATCTACTAATAAATTTTGGTATGAATAATAACGAGTTGCACCCCATTATATTAAACACAGGGTTACCCCATTATATTAAACATACCCCATCATATTAAACAAAAAAAAAGGGAGACAAAATTAATTGACCCCCTTCATATTAAACATTTTATTATTTACTTACAATGTCCTCTAATAATTTAGAAGTTAATGAACCTCTTCTACCTATTTTATAAATAGTCTTAGGTGTCAAGACAACTACTACACCATTTTCATTTAAAAATATATCGCTATTGTTAAACCAGTTAGAGTTTTCTTTATAGAAGGTAAGTGTTTTTTGTTGAGATGATGTAGCTTTCATATTTTCTGTTTTAATAATTAATAATATTCAAATGTAAAACAAATAAATGTAACTACAAAAACTTTAACATAAAATTACCTTATCACATAAACTCCAGAGTTTACTCCTTGCACTAAATACATTAATCCATAACGGATTGCATCCAAAAAATGATTAAACTTATCTATTGGCGCTTCACCCTTATCTTTCCATACATAGTTGTTTAGCTCTCTTATTATGCCGTGAGAACCTCTATCTACTATTATCTCGTAATCTTGCATAAGAGCAATACCAGATAATATACTACCTTTCTTTTTTATTGTAGGCTTTATATTAAGACCTAATGTTTTCATCTCTGATATTAAACGTGGCTCACTATTATCACAGATAATTAAATCCATACCACACTCTCTTCTATTCATACCTGCTATCTCAGATGTGTTTAGATTAGGTTTTCCGTAGATTTCCTTAACCCAAACCTTTCTTGCATTCTTATCTACCGAAATCTTCACAAGTGTCGTTAAATCGGCTGAAAATCCAAAATCTTGTCCATAGCAAGTAAGTTCTGTAGGAATAAAGTCTCCAACTCTCCATTTTCTTATAATAGTACCCTCTGCTTTCTCAAGCCAACCTCCTAATATTTGGTGCTGGTATTTATCTGGTCTCTTACGTTTCATCTCGTAAATTCTCTCTAAGAATGATTGAGATAAGTTCTTCTTATTATCTTTGTAAGTTGTATGAACATAAGTAACGTTACCTTTAATCATATTGGAAGCTGCCAATACGTTTTCATTTTGGAAGAACCTCTGATATATCCAATGCTCTTTAGTTGTTGGATTCAGTATAAGAATAACTCTGTTCTGTTTAGTTTGTGAACGTATAGAGAAGTCAATCTTATCAAATGTACCTTCATCTACAAGTTCCTCTGCTTCATCAACTACAAACGTAGTTATACCATTCAAGGATTTAAGTGCAGCAGTTTGATTACCAGATGACGTTCTAATACCTTTAAATATTATAGAACTACCTGTCTTTAGGTTCATAATCTCATCTTTAGTTATCCTAAAGTCATCGTGAACTCCCATTAAGTTAATCTTCTCAATAAATTCAGGTATAATAGATGTATGTGCTGACATCATAGTATAACGTGAAAACAGTATCTTATGACCTTGTTCATAGGTTAGGTTAAGTAAGAATACGTTTATACCAAACGACTTACCACTACCCCTACCTCCTGTAACAACAAAATACCTACTCTCATTCTTGAAAATAGGTATGTATTTTTCGTGTATGTCTATCTTACTCATCTTTTGGTGTTACGTCTATAATCTTCTCTTTAATCTTCTTACCTTCAATACTATCTCCAAAGAAATTAATCACAGGAGCATTAGGTTTTTTAGTAGAGGTTTCCTTGTCTTCATCATAAGCGTAGTCCATAAGCAATTTCATATGATTGTAGCTACCTTCTTTTGCTTTCTTAGCTAAACTCTCAAAAGCATTTACCTCGCTACCAAATACATTCTTGATAGCTTTCTTAGCATATTGCTTCTTACGATTCTTCTTAGCGGTATTCATTGCAGGTTTGTTAGACCTCTCTTTATCTGGTACAGGTAGCTTGGGAATAGATTTCTTTCTACTATTCCCTTTTCTACCGTCTGTTGGCTTAATCTCTTGTGAATTACTCATATTATGATAACTAAAGTGTTGTTATTTTGTTTTTTAGGCATTAATTTTATGAACCCCTTGATGACATTTATTACAAAGAACCTCTAAATCACCTAAACTTTCATTACCTAAACTATTATAATTTAAATGATGAACCTGTAAATTCTCTGTTTCAGAACATCTACTGCATTTATAGTCAGAAAACTTTAACATCTTATTTCTAATAGTATTCCATTCTTTTGAGTTTAAATATTGATGATAAATGCTTTTCTTATATCTATCTATTAACCATACCCTTGTTTCCCCATTGTAAACATCTCTTTCTTCACCATCTATATTCACAGTTCCTAAACAAGTGTCTGAAAGAATATAGAATTCCCACACAGAGAAACTCTCTTGATATTCATTATTAAGTTCAAAAGATATCTGCTTTAACTCAAAGTCAAATTCCAAACTACTTAGTAAACGCCTTACATCTTGTTTCTTGTCAAAACTAATATACACTTCTGATTTATTCTCATAATCAGTACTATCTATTTTAGCCAAGTTCATATCAACATCTTTATCGTAATCATTAATATATTTAACTATTACGTCTAATAAAGGTTTACACACTTCTCTCATTTTATTATGTTTTTAGCTATAGTAGTAATAGTTATCTTGCTCACCTCTTTCAGCCTCGTAATAGTTCTTTGTAATCTCTATTTGATACTCTAACAAGCCTGATAGATAACCACATAGAAAGGTAACATCTGCATCAGATAAGTCGTAAACGTCTTCTCCTTCTAATATCTCTATCCTTAACACCTCGTTTATGTCAAGGAATAAGTCTATTGTATAATCTTCTCCTTCATAATAGATAGAAACCTCGTTAGGAAGTGGGTTCGAAGAAAAGCCTTCTGTTGAATATTCTGGTCTTATTGATAATATCTTATCCTTTAGTTGTTCTTTCATAATACTTGTTTTAATTGTTAATGATATTCAAATCTACAATACTTTTTTGAATTGGCAATACTTTTTAACATTTATTTAACTAATAATTCTTCTCTTTTAATATAGTAGGCATTTGTATATTTCATAAGTTTACAATCCCACTTACTAATATCATCATAATCAACAAAATAAAATTCAGCAGTTGTTTCATTTAAGATATAAACAAACCAATATAAATCTATTCTGTTTAATCCTTTTTTATGTGCCTCTTCATTAACAAGTAAGTGAGAATATTTAGTGTATTTATTTGTTTTTATATCTATTCTTTTTTCTTTTAATATAAAGTCTGGGTTTTTACTTGATTTAAAATCTAACAAGTTTGCTAATGTAAAATTTATGTTTTTCTGAGTTAAGTATTCTGCAACTATTAATTCACCTAAAACACCAAGAGTATCAACTTGTTTGTTCTTAACACCTCTATCAAATCTTGTATTAACTTTATTGTTGTCTTTATTCATTACACCTCTTGCATAACCAATTTGTTCTGCAATTAACCAAAAAGACTTTGGGTATTTAAATCGTATCATAATCTTTTAACATTTACCTGTCTACCCTATCTTTACTTCTTAACAGTTCTATCTCCCTATTTAAGTAGTCTTGTGCCTTAATTAAGTCAAGTAGTTCATCGTGCTTCTTACCTGCTCTTGCAATATACTTGATGATATTACCTCTACAGAAGTTTAAATCGTAATCTCTTATAACATCTATGATGTCGTAATCCTTTCCGTTCTCGTAATGTGGTTGTGTACCTCTCATAATTAATTTTCTTTGATTGTAACTATTATTTTTATTACTATTATTACAAATACTGTTATTAAAATTCCCATAATATAAAATTTATTGATTAAAAGCAGTAACCTTCCATAGAGGTTTCTCCTAAAAAAACTTGACATTCATCTTTATTTTTCCAACTCCAAGATTTAACTCTTAAACTAACAATCTCTCGTACTTCTTCTCTCTTATCCTCTGGAATGGTGTCTATAAGCCTTTCTAAGGCATCTTTACCCTTATTTAGTGTATTTGTATAGATATTTTGTTTAGAGTCGTTTAAACGCTTCTTTTGTGCTTGTTCTATTGTAAGGAACTCTTCTGCCTTATCATTAAAGTACACATTGTATGTATTTCTGAATGAAGCATATGATTTATAGTAAATACCTACCTTTTTTACTGCGTGAGTTATAGATGAACGACCTTTTTGCACACCTCTTGTGCTAAACCAATCAGAAATCATCTCATCAGTCATAAAATTCAAGTCTTTTAGTATTTTATAGAATAATGTTCGTGTAATCATTATCTCTGTCTTCCTTGAATTACTATTTAACTCAATTCCTGTTAACTGTTCGTAATCTTTAGCTAAATCATCTGCTACTTGTTTATTATATCCTCTCATTTTTATTTGTTTTAATTTAATTTGTTATTTTCTTTTATTTTATCTATTTCTATCATTGTTTTAGTGAAGGTATTGGTCTCATACCAATCTAAAGCCTTTTTTATACCAGCACAAGCCAAATAGTACTCTTGTTCCTCGTAATATTCTAAAATTTCTTCTAAAACATACTTAGGCAATCCTTCTTGAATCTCGATTATCGAATTTGAGAAGTACAACTCCACAATAAATCTATCTTCATCGCTTAATGTTCTCATAACAGTCTGTTTTAAGTGTTAGTAATGACTTAGCTTCATTAAACATAGATTTAGCATCGTCTCCGTATATCTCCTTATACAACCTGTATGTTCTATTGACTAATGAATACTTATTATTAGCGTCTTTAAAGAGTTTTTTAGCATAAGCCTTACCGTAACCCTTACAATAGTTTATATTGTCAGCAGTATCGCCTATAATCATCTGATAGTAGAAGTTTTCGTTTGCTTCTTGCTCTGATATTTTAATTAACTCTCTACTCTTGTAGTTGTAGTTATAAAACCAACAGGGGAATTGCTTATAGTCTTTGTCTAATGACATTATGATTACAGAATCAACACCATTCTTCTCTACTTCTTCTGCCCACAATGTAGCTACAACGTCATCTGTCTCTACACCATCACCATAAACAGAATCATATGCAAGTTTAACCATATCGTGAAGTAGAGGCAATATCTCTGGTCTCTTCTGCGTTCTGTTTAACTTGTATGTAGGAGATATATCCTTTCTAAAGTTATTTTTAGAACCATTACAGAAGATAATCTCATCTATCTCTACCAATTCCTCTAAGAAAGAAATTAGCTTATCAAAGCTATCCTCAAACTTATCGAAAGCTACATTGACATCAGTCTCAAATATATCATCTGAAGATTGTCTGTCATCTTTCCTCTTAAAACAAGAGGCATATATTAAACTGTCTGCATCAAAGATTACTTTCATAACTTGGTATTGATTTAATGTACACAGGTTTTTTCTGTATTCTTTTATCATCAACCCATCCTGTGATAGGGTTTATCTTGTTTTCCCAAAACTTGGTCAGTCGTTGTTCTTTAATTCGCTTCATAATGTTTTATGTTTTATTTAAAGCAAATCTACAAAACTATTTATAAACTTGCAAGTACTTTTTAAGTTTATTCACTACTCCTGATATACAAGGAGAACAACTTGTGTTGGTTTTCTGATTGGTATTGAATATATTATTGTGTATGGTAATCAATCTAACTTTCTGCTGATTAGTTATTTTTCTTGTATTGCTATCCACAAAATCACTTAAGTAAGTATAATCATCCTCAGATATACAGTTTATCTTTTTATAACTAAATAACTTGTTTAGCTTAACTTGTCTCTCATCACAACCACAGTCCTCACCAGCTATAAACTTAACTAACTTGTCTACTCCTGTAGCCTTAGTAATCTTAGCTACTGTATCACCTACACCTTTTGATTGTGCCTCTACATTCTGCTTTAACTTATTGTAGTCTTCACTTCTCTTGGATGCTTTCCATTCTTTGTACTCTCTGTAGTCTTTAGACCTCTTGTCTATAGTTTCATAGTACCCTTGTTTCTCTAATTCTAAATAATAATTGTCTGGTCTCATATCTTGTCAAAATCTTGGTTAAAGTAATCTATTAAATCTTCTGATAAATGTTCTCTTAATATAGCTTTTTGGTTTAGTATAGAATTGTGTATAGAGGTTAATCCTATCTTAGCACCTTTGGATATTGCTCGTAACGATAAACCTTGTATAAAGTATAATTCAAACAACCTCTTGTCATAAACAGTCCAATCAGATATTATCTCATTTATTTGAGTCATTATATTCTCAAAAGCATCGTCTTCTGCTATATCGTATTCAGATTGAACAACCTCATCATTCTCTAATATCTCATAAAATATACTATTCCTTTTATCTTTTAAATAAGAATAATAAAGGTTTCTTAATGTAATCCACACAAAGTACCTGTTAACATCATCCTTATACATAATTCTCTTCTCATCTTTCACAAGTCTGTGCATCCTCAGATACATATCCTGAACTAAGTCTTTAGCAACATCAATATTGCAACCTAAATTCACTAACATCTTAATCCATAACTCGTGATGAACTGCTAACTTCTCTAACATCAAATCTCTTTTATAATTATTTCTACTCTTGGGTTCTCTCTATCTAATTCTGTCGGCATTATAGTCTCTTTCTTTACATAATCATCATTATCATCTTCCCAACAACCATACTCGGTTATAGAGTCTAATAAGAACTTACTTACTACACTAACTACATTCATCTTGTCTAAGCGTCTTTTAGAGCCTTTATAGACCTTATAAGTTACCTCGACAGGTGTTTGTATAGATAAGCCTTCTAACTGCTCTCTAAGAGCCTCTGAATAGGCTTTCTTAGCATCATTACTTATTCTATGATGTAAGTTCCTATATGTATTCATATTCAAAGCAATCCTTTTATCTTTTACAGTCTTTCTCGGTAGTGTTACAAATAAAGGGGATATTATCTTATGAGTCATATTCTATGTGTTTAGCCATTGACTCAGGTAGTTCATAAGAGTACTTGTCTATTTTACTGTTGTCATTAAAATCTGTAGTCTTAGGGCATTTAAAGGCTTTTACAGGTGTTTTGACGATAGATGATATGTTCTTGGATATATTGAATACCCAAACTCCTTTTTCGTCTGTTACAACGTATAAAAACGTCTTTCCTTTTATTTGTGCTTCTTGATAATTTCTATACATTTTCATAGCTTCAATAATTTTGTCAGAATAATACTTTCTTCTATTCTTTATTTCAACTATGTAATTAACGTCAAAAGCATCGTAACAACTATAAGTGTCCGATGCTAATGAAAGGTTGATACCTTTAATGTTATTTAATAAATCTATAGTAGATTGCTCTGTCATTACAAGTCCATCTTTACGTTAAAAGCAGTATGACCACCTAATACAATACCGATACCAACTGCTTCCTTCTTACCTCCTTGCATATATCCCATAGCATATGATTTACTATCTATACCACAACCTACTGCCATACCAAAGATAGCTCTTGTCTTTCCAAACATCCACTCGCAATAAAAGTCTGTGTGGTAATGACCAGATACAGTAGATACCATATCTCTCTTTGCAGCCATCTTAGGCTTACCACTTTTATCTCCGTGAACATACCTAACACCATCGTAATAAACCTCTGTTACAAAGTTCCAATTAGGAGTCTCTAATACCTCAGAGAATTCCTTAATCCATTTACTTGGAATATCAGATGATTGTGCTTTACGGATAATAATTCTGTCGTGATTACCTAAAGTAACATCTGCATCAGGAAATGCTTTATACCATTTAGCTAATTTCTTTACCGCTTGTTCTAACTCAAACTTACCTCCCATACCATCTGCTGATGATTCGTGATAGCTTGAATAATGATTGTCAATAACATCTCCAATAAAAACAACCTTGTTACAGTTATGTATAGCATACTGCTCTTTACAGAAATCTAAATAACCATCTAAACAAAATGGTTCGTGTAAATCCCCTATAACAAGAACTCTGTTCTCTACTTTAGTTAGGTTCTGGTAAGCCTTTAATATCTTACCTTTTAATCTTGGTCTAAAATCTTTCATAATTATATCTTATGTTATAAATATAATGCTTATTGCATAGTTTTTATTGGAAAGTTATCAACATACTTATTAGAAAGTAAGTATTTCGTCAGCACTAATTATTTTAGGTAGTCCATTTTCATTTAACATAAAATCAAATGATTCAAATGGTGTGTTTCTACTTCTCTTACAAGATACTGTTATACAACCAAACTTATTCTCATCTTTTTCTAATTGTATTTGTGTCTCTGCTTTCTTCTCTAAGAAACTACCTAAGTGTCCTGTTGGTTTATCTGAACCAAAGTTACTATGGATTACAGTTACAATATGACAATTATAGACAGTTGACCAAGCCATTACCTTTTGTACGATTAAATTAGACTCCTCTAAATTATTGGCATCACTAACTAAATCCGCAATTCCATCAATCACGATTAAACCTATCTCTTTACCTTCCTCTCTCATACAATCTAAATAGTACTGTATAAAATCTATCCTATCTTTATAACCTATTTTTCTTAAAGCAAATGTATGGTAGAAATCTAATTTCAATCCCTTGTTCATCCATTCTATTCTCTTAAATACTCTCTGCGAGTGCCAGTCTCCTTGCTCTGTATCAAAGTGTACAAAGTGTTTTTTACCTCTAAAAGAACTCATACCTTTAGTGAAATTACCATTAGGATTACAAAAGGCTGAACCTAATAAACTAACAAAGAAAGTCTTCATTGACTTTGGAGGTGCTTGTATGAAACTGAAGTTACCATAAGTTCCAATAGGTATAGGGAACTCTTTAACACTACCATCCTTAGTAACAACCTCTTTGTTCTTAAAGCTAATTGCTACAGGAGGATGTTCTATCTTTTTATTTATATCTATAGCACATTCTTCCTCTATAGATTGCATATACATTATGTGGTCGTTATGTTCTTGTAATTCTTGTTCTGTCATTTCTTTTTGTTTTAGTTTACATTATTGTATCCATCCATCATTAATAGCTATTTCTTTAGATTTAGGTAAAAGATGTATTACATTGTTTTCTATTGATAATATTTTCCATTGTCCTTTAGGTAATTTCATATAAGAAATATCGTCAAACAAAATAATTTCACCATCCTCAATAGTAGATATTACTTCTTTTCCTTTTGGAACATCTATACTAAGTGTTTTTATAATTTTTGTCATTTTTTTATTCTTGTTTTGTTTATTGATAAAAAAAGGGAGGCTTTTAAACCTCCCCTTATCTAATTTAGAAAGGTAAATCGTTAGTTGCTAACTCCTCTGTTGGCACACCAATATCTGTTGCTGGTGCATTAGCTCCTGATTTAAATACTTTCCAAGCCGAAAGACTCACATAGTACTTACCATTGTACTCATTACCTCTGACATTGAAACTTACGTCTACAGATGCTCCTACTTTGTTGTACTTGATAAAGTCATCTACCTTATCTTGTACGATTTCAAACTTAACATCTTGAGGGTATTTCTCATCATTTGTTGTGATAACAAATTCTACTTTCTGAAATCCAGAGTCAAACACTTGTTTCTCTCCGATTAATTTAATTGTTCCTGTTAATTGTAAACTCATAATTCTAATTTTAATTTAATTGTTAATATTTATATTCCTACTTCTATTCCGTTATCTATGGTCTCTATAATGTGTCTAAACACACTTCTCTCTTGTTCACCTGTTACATCTACTCCGTTTAAGATAAGTCTGTAATGGTCTTCTTTACCTGTGGCTTTTAATTCTATGCTATTCATATTATTTAATTAAGATTTCTTTAACTTGTTTTGACATAGTGTATCTCGCCTCTACTGCTTCCATAGAACCACCATCCTTTAAGTATTTCTTTACTTTATCAAACTCACTACTTGCTTGTGTTAAAGTAGTCTTAGTATTCTTAGAATGATTGTTTGTAGCATCACTATCTTTAGTATCGTCTAATAACAATAAGTTACCTAAAGCATACTTCTTAGCATAAGATGAGGCAGCTCCTGTTCTCTGTGGCATCTGCATACCTTTAGCTTGGAAATCTATAATAGCTTGTGCAGAAGATGATACTGAACTTTCTCTATCTATAGATTCAATGTCAATAATCTTAGCTTCTGAATCTACACAAACATTGTCTCCTAACTGAATTAACTTGTCGTTAATCTTAAATACTACCTTGTACTTCTCTTCGTAAGGTTTAATCGCTTCTAAGATGTCTTCTGCTGAACGATAGTTGTACTTACCGAAATTGTTTCTTTGTTTCTTAGGTGCTTTTAGCTCTAATTGGATTCTCTGTAATTTTTCTAAAATGGTCATAATTTACTCTGGTTTTAATAATTCGTTTTTAACTATTTGTTTGTACTCTTGTGGGCAATCTTTATCTGTTAGTTCAAAGATGTAGGTTTCATACTCACCTACCTTAGTCTCTAATTCAAATAATCTTTTCTGTAATGCAGTAATCTGTGCATTTTTAAAGTCTATTAAGTCTTTCATTGTTTAGTTGTTTAGGCTTACGTTTAAGTTTAAATAATTTCTTGTACCTCTTGCTGGTATCTTTACTTGGTAGTTAATCTTTATATCAGTTAGATTACTATCTTGTTCTAAATGATACTCAATCTGTTTCTTTAGCTTATCCCAAGCTGAATCGTTTATCGCTTTAATACTATTACTTTGTTCCACCATTGCTTTAATTTAATTATTAATATTCTCATTTGTTTAATTGTTCTATGCAAACATACAAAAAATTATTTAAAGAAATGTTAAAGAAATGTTAAAATAAAAAAGAGAGGCTTTTACACCTCTCCCATAATTAAAAACAAATATTCATAATAAAACAAAAAAGAAAATTAAACGCAAATAAACTCAGGGTCTTTTAAATAGTTATCTGTATCGAAGTATATCCATTCATTAGTAACTTGTATTCTCTCTATTCCATATTGAATAAGACCCCTAATCATCTTAAACCTCTTAGTCTTGTTGATACACCTAAACTTAATTGACTTACCAACTCTATGACCACTATTACTTGGTAGTGCTATCTTATCAGCATAAGTCTTACTTGTATATCCTTGAAGTATGAATCCTGACATTCTATCTTTCCTAAATACCTCATCTAATATGAAAACTGGTTCACTTTCCATAAAGTATTTTCCACTACCCAATTTGTCAGGACTATCAAACATACTCCACTTTAAAACAGATAGACCTTCGCAATCCATTTCTTCAGTATAGGAATCAGTATAATCAACCTTATGTAAAGAAAAACTATATTGTTTTCTTTTATATTCCTTAGACATATACAAATATAATTATTATAGGATAAATAAACAACTCTTTGTTAATAAGTATTTGTTTTTTTTTATTGAATAGGGGTCAGATGTCTTATATTTATTTTTATACTTAATAGTATTATTTTTAAATATAATATTAATTATTATTATTATTTTTTTATAATTATTTTTATAATAGTGAAGTATTAATAAATTACAAAGTTATATATTTATTTTTAAATAAACAAATAAAAAGTGAATTATTTTTTAATTGTGATGTTACCTGCTACTTTCTCTACACTTCTACCAACTACATATCCACCGATACCTAACTGTAACAAGTCCCAAAACTCATTTTCTAAAGGAGGAATAGGTAAATTAAATAAAGGTGCAATAAATTTAACGTAGATAACTATAAAACCAAATGCTAACATAAGTATTGGTCTCCAACTTCTCTGTAACCAATTACCATTCGCTTCTGTAACAATGATTTCTGTTTGTAGTTTCTGTAATTCTAATTGTTGTTCTTGTAGTACCTTGAATATCTCATTCTTGGCTTTTAAGCGTTCTTCTTCTGTGGTAAATAGTTTGTCTATCGCATTACCTATTTCTTTAATTACACCACCAGTAAACCAATTTAGTATCTTTTTCATCTGTATAAGTTTAGTTATTTACCCTTGTTCGATTAACGAGAGTAATTACTCCCATCGTACTTGTATCTGACCAAAGAATAAAAACAGATTAAGTTCTGAATACTCAAATCCTTTCTCTGGTTCGTGATACTGCCAACCCAATATCATTGCGTTAGGCACTAATAAAATTAAGTTTATTTCCATAATTTACTCTTTTTTAAATATTGAATTAAAAAGTCCTATAAAACAAAAAACTGTCCATAAAATAGAGGAAGAACCTAATAAAAAATCTTGGAGTGAAATATTATTTTGGATAATTGGTTCAATTATGTTTAATTCTGTTATTATCATTATTTACTCTTGTTTAAAATACTCCAAATACACACACTATTAGTTTGTAAAATCTACTAATAACAAACAATTAGTAGATAAAATTTTAAGTAATCTTATTTACTGTCGTTTTTTAGAAACCTAATCACTTTTGGTTATAACTATCTGTTAATATAATCTTGATTTCTTATCATATTAAATCCCTTTTGTAAAGAGAATTAATTTTTTTATACTTAATACTATTATTAATAACCAACCAAATAACATTAGTAGGTTTGGATATTTAACACAGTCAGTTCTTATGATTGCTCCCATAATAAACATAACCGTATGAAATAATCCTTTTAATATGTCCAAATTACATTACTCGCTTTTTCTTTATCGTCATCTACGTGAATAAATGAACTTGCAACACCAATTCTATTAAATCCAACGCTTATAAGAGCATTTAAGACAATATATCTTGTACTACTATCATTTGCCCTTATATCTACTGCAAGTCCTTTTAAATGGCTTGAATTTGGTTTACCGCCTACTCTTGCATTTTGGTCTGGATTTCTGTAAGCAGAATTAATTGTAAAAGGTATGTTAGCCAACTCTCTTGCCTTATCTAATTTAGCAAGAAAGTCAGCATCCATTTTATACTCTATTTCTTTAAAGTATTTACTCACTCTTTTTATTTATGTTAAAAATCTTTAGAACTGTATATGCAATAGAAACTACTAAAAGCGTTAATTTTAGCCATTGCTCTGCATCAGAGAAACTTACTGTAAAAGTAAGGAAATTTATAAACGCTAATTTTAGGTCTTGCATATCCACTTTATTAGAATTTTAATTCATCGTATTTTAACCCAAAGAAAGAATGTACTCCATCACCCTCGATTTCTTCTGAATAAGATTTCCAACCGTATGGATGGTCTGCTTCTATTAAGTTTCCATCTTCATCGTAAGAATCTTCTAATCTCCAAGCAACATCTAAATGCCATTTGTCTGATAATACTGGTGCAGATATTTCTTCTCCGTTCTCATCGTATTCCCCTTGTTCTAAAACGATGTTACCTAATTCTACGATAGAATGTTTGTGCGTTGGATATTCGTTTCCGTTCTCATCTATTTCAGTACCTAAAGCATCAATCTTATCTTGTGCTTGTTCTTTACTGTTAAATGCGTATTTACCTATGTACATAATTAATTAATTTATATTGTTGTTAGTTTTTCTAATTCTTCGTCTGTTAATGATTTTGTGAATACTTGTACGTTTTTTACTTTTCCGTAGAAAGGTTGTGTTCCGTTAAATAAAGAAAGGTTTAATTTATTTAATCCTATTGGAATATTACCACTAATATCTGTTACTCTTTCAATTCCATTTATCCATAAAGAAAAGTAATGTTGTTTATAAACGCAAGCTATTTTTAAATTATCAGTTTGTTCAAAATTGTAATCTGATATATTTACTTGCTCAACACCTCCACTATTAACCCTAAACACTATTCTGTTGTCGGTTGCGTGTAATATTAAATGAACATAGTTTAAACTTGTGCTATCATCCAAAGATATATATCGGTCAAAACCACCATTATCCAAAGCACTAATCTCCGCATACAATACTCCCTCTTCACTATTAAAGTCTTGTGCTGAACCAGAGTTAGTACAAGTTTCTGCTATTCGAGTAGATGCTGAACCTTGTGTTGGGATATACGAGGTTGCGTATGGTAGTTGTTCAAGTTGGAATCCGTATAATAAAAAATCAACAGCACCACCACCATTAATATTATCAATTCCAACTCTTACATCTGTATCTGCAATACCAGTAAAATCATATTTAACCCATTTGTCTGTTAGAGATATTGTTTGTAAATTATTACCTAACAAATAAGTAGTTATATTTGTTACGCCTCCATTATTTTTAGCATAAAAACTAACAGTTAAGGTATTGCCTTGTAAACCCGATAAGTTTACATCCAAAAATGTTCCGCTTGTATCTGGCATTTGTATTCTTGTAGCGTTTTGTTTTCCCTCTGGAGATATAGCGTAGTTGTTTATGACTGTGGTATTTGAGCCTTTCCTCCAATAACTATCACTAAAATCCTCACTATACTGAATCAAATTCGTACTCTGTGGCTCTAATAACAAAGCACCATCTGCTGAATCACTAAAGTCTATTCTTGGTGTGTTTACTTGTATTTCTTTAACCGAGATATTTGTTACAGAGCCAAGTGTATTATTAGGAAAACTTGTAAACCTAAAAAAAGTGGAATCTGCTACAAAATAACTTACAATTTCTCCGTTATCGGCAGGATAATATGTTTCATAAACAGCATTACCTTTTGCTTGAATAACACCACTATCTAAATTTAGATTAAATTTTAATTCATAAGTTTTACCTATTGTTGTTACGCTACTTTGTTGTAGGCTTTCGTAATTAGTCTGTGTGTTGTCCGAATAAGCAACACCATCTCCATAACTCCATCCACTTCCTAAAGTCCATTCATCGTTAGGGTCTACTTGTTTAACAGATACGTTGTCTATTGAGCCAATGAAATTAGATGGTAATAAATATAAATTAGGGTTTCCTTCTGCTTTTATATAATGTGTATGAACACCAATAGTGCTATTGGTTGGTGTATTTGAATTTGGATAACCTGCAAAAAGTTGAATAGAACCTTGTGTTCTTTCAATAATTTCGTAAGTTATTTTATAAGTTTTACCTACTACAATTATGTTTGATTGTTGTAAACTCGACCCGCTACCCGTTCCGTCTTGAATAGCAGCACCTCCACTAATAGTCCAACCTGCACCTTTAGTCCAATCACTATCAGTAGCAAAATCTCCATTTACAACTTCCTCCGAACCTAACTCGCTAAAATCTCCGTTCTGTACTAAATTAGTATCTTGTAATCCAGCAGTTTTAATTAATCCATCTTTACCTACATAAGTAGCAGATGAACCCCTTGTAAAGTCAAACTCCTTGTTAAAGAACTGACCACTATTATCATTGTAAGCTAAAAGATTATTCTCTTTTACTGCCCATTTTCCGTTACCTAATTTTACTGCCATATTATATTATTGTGTAATTATTAGCTAATGCTAAAGCGTTAAATGTATCATATCCCTCTCCAGTTAATCCCTCTAATTCATCGTTTGTCAATACTTCTTTATAGACTACAACGGATTTAACGTTTCCGTAGAAATTATGCAACCCACTTGAATTATCAAATTGCAAACTATTTAAACCACTTAATATATTAGAGCTACTATTCGTGGCAACCTCTATTCCATTTATCCATAAAGCGTAATTTTCACTTTTATATTTTAATCCTATTTTATTGTAATCAGATGTATTTGCATTTGTATAAATATAATCCCATATCATACCACTTGCGTTTCTTATATATAACCTTATGCCATTTGCTTGAAGTGCTATACTGACTCTTTGGCTTGTTGTTCCATTTGATAAAGAAATCCATCCACCACTTGAATTTTCGTTAGCACTTATCTCTGCATATAAAACACCCTCTGTTGAGTTTATTAAATCACTTGAACCTGCGTTGTTGCATAAATCAGCTAAACGAGTTGCAGTTGAACCGTTAGTTGGGATATAGGATGTTGGGTAAGAACCTTCTTCAAGCATTGCTCCCCATACATAAACTCCACTTGTTCCATCTCCAGTATATGATTCTGCTCTTAAAGATGTAAGTGATTGTATTTTCCAAACAAAAACATTTGTTGAAGTTGTTGCTGTTGACTGTGATGTAAAAGAGCATCTGTAAAAATCTCCAACAGATTCTATTTTAGAAACACCATTACCAACACTACCTAAAACACCATTTAATAAATCAAAATTAGCATAATTATTAGAGCCGTGTGTTGTAGAAGAGAATAAAAGTTGTATAAAATTGCTTTCTCCTTTTTTAACAAATACTGAAAATGTGTAGTAATTACCACTTGTAACTGATATGTTTGTAGAACTTGCAAAATGTCCTCCAGCACCAGTACCTTCAACTAATTTATAAGCGTTATTATTACCGTCTGGTGAAATAAAACCACCTACTGCACTAACACCAATTCTTGACCAAAAAGAATTACTAAAATCTTCTGAATAAGTAACTAAATTAGTACTCTGTGGCTCTAACAATAAACTACCACAACCATCTGTATAATCTATTCTTGGTAAGTCTGTATCGTCTGTTACTTCTTTAAGTGATATGTTTGTTACAGATGCGTTTGTTGAATTAGTTCTAATAATTAACGCTCCAGAATTTGTAGCTGTAAAAGTACCTTCGTATGTTCCTACTGCGTTATTGGATACATAAGTAGTAGAAGGAACGTATAAATTAACTACACCATCATCTATATTTGATATAGTGTAAGAATATTTATAAGATTTACCAGACGTTATTTGAACGTTAGAAGATAAATTACCAGTAACTGAACCAGTATGAATCGCCACACCATCTCCAATACTCCAACCAGTACCCAATGTCCAATTCTGTCCGACCTCTTTGACTGATACGTTGTCTATTGAGCCATTAAAACCACTTCCATAAAAAACAAAACGTAAATCTGAAAGAGAAGAAATATAGGCAATATAAGTTCCATTTGCATTATAATCAATTGACTGTGAATACTGTCCTACAAATGCTGGTCTTATAGAACCAGATACATAATTTGAAATGCTAAAAACTATTTTATAATTTTTATTAGCGTTTCCAACATTACTTTGTAGTAAGTTTTCATTTCCACCATCACAAATTGCTTTACCTCCACTTATACTCCATCCAGTTCCATATACCCAATCACTATCCGTAGCAAAATCTCCATTTACAATTTCCTCACTACCTATTTCACTAAAATCTCCATTCTGTACTAAATTACCACTTAATGTCTGAACATTCTCTATAAGTCCTTGTGAGTTTACTCTTGTAGCAGCAGAACCTCTTTGGAAATCGAAATCAGCGTCTGTTACTTCTTTTACAGAGATGTTGTCTATTGAGCCAGTAAATCCCCCAGTGGATGGAACACTACCATAAAATCTTAATATTTTGTTTGTGCCACCAAATTCAAATGTGCTTTCATATACTCCCGTAGTTAAAGAAGGAGAATTAAATATATTAGTAAAAGTACCAGATGCTCCAGCGTAAGCGTAAACTCTTATATAACCATTTGTAACAGATGTTACTTCAAATCTAACTTTATATTTTTTTCCAGCTTCAAATCCAGATATTGTTTGATAAATCGGGGTGCTTGTTTCAACACCATTTGCAGTTCCTCCACTTATAGACCATCCCCCAGCTTCTTTGTTCCAATTACTATCAGTATCAAACGAGCCATTAGTAACTAACTCACTACCTAAAACTTCTTTTGGCTTAACACTATGTAACTTCCCATCACTATAAGCAGTAGGAGTTGTTATTATACTTGCTTTCTCTAATAAATTACTCATAGTTCTATTTTTTCAAAGTCAGTTAATGTTGCAGTTGTACAAGTTTCATTCTCATAATATGCTGAACGAGATTCCAAAGATTTTAATAAAGATGGTACTTCACTTGGAAAAGCTAAATTATAGTAAATGTCTCCCCATCCATCTTCTACTGGATTACCCCACCAACTAACTGCGTATATTTCGTTTGCCATTATTTTTTTTCTTTTCTTTATTAAACTCGTTGTAAAAACTATTTAACTTTATTATGTTAACTGTTTTTGTCTTATATGTCTTTTTTTTTATACTCATTACAGAACAAAACTTGAAAACTCATTAGCATCCTTGTCAGGGTACATATCTCCATTACTGTTATTGTTGTATTCAGGATATTTATTACTATTAAAACAAATGTAATCTAAGAACCTCTTCGTATAAAACTCAGCTCTATCATTTATCTTACTCATCATTCTATCAACATCACTATAGTTAACAGAATCCGAATCTTCCCCTCTATGCTTCGATATACCTCCATTATCAATTTTAAACATAGAAAAAGGGAAGTATTCAGCTTGAGTAAACCAAATTAACATTGGCTTAATATAAACGTCTCTAAGGCTCTTATAATCGCTATTAGCAGGTAAGTCTATATCACCTGATATTATTAAAGCCTGTAACTTGTCGTATAAGTTTCCACCTAAATAATTTTGTATGTGTATATCCTGTGCCACCTCAATAAAGTGAATTAGCTTGTCAGCATCAGTACTACCACTAATTATTGACTTAGCTTTTAAATCTTGTATTGTTATGAATAATGCTTTCATATGCCTAAAGTCTTTCTTATTTTATTTAAAGTACTTCTATAAGCACCTTTGTCTGCTCTATCTATCATTCTTTCACCCATCTCACTTGGGTTTTTAGGTTCTTTTAAACCATCTCCGTAAGCATTAGATGAATCAACTTGCTTACCATCTTTCTTCTTGTAAACTCTTAGTTCCCAATAGTGATGACAGTTCTTACCACCTTTGTATTTTAGTAAACTATAGTTCTGTTTCTTATGACCTAACTCTTTATTTACACCTCTAAAAGACATCATATTAATATCTTCCTTTCTAAATACAACCTTTCTACCTGTTAATACTTCCATTCTCTTACAGAAATCTCTACTGTTCGGAGACTTTCTCTCTGGCATATAAGCGTATCTAATTTTGTATACACCATCGTCTTCAGATGATGCTTTATCAGAATACTTGATTTCAGCCATTTTAACGGACTCATTTTCGTCTTGGTATATCTCACTATGGATTACCTCCCAATCATCGCTTAAAACCTCTCCTAAAGCCTCTAATTGGCTAATCATATCATCACCCTCTTCTTCAGAAAAGTCTTTATTGTCTTCAGCAGATAATTTCTCACCTGTTTCCTCTTCTTTTCTAATCTTAGTAGATACGTTATCTAACTCTGTAAATTCGATTGGTTGTAGAGTAGTAAAGTATAAATCTTGGTATATCTTGTTAAATTCAAGTATCTCTGTTAATCCATAGATAATACCATCTTGAAATGGTCTGATAATTACGTTATCCATTAATACAGATGCAGTTCTTAATTCTTCTGCATTGTTACCAAAACCTGTGTTGTCTTTAATACCTAAAAGTATTGGAGATACAATTCCGTGTCCTAACATTATCTTCTCTCTTGCCTCATCAGATAAGAATTGATATTGTGCGTGAGCATCTGGTAAGTGTATAGCTTCTATATCAGCTTTAGTTTCTGCTGATTCGTTAAATGCAATAATTGCTTTACCACTATTAGAACTACCACTAAACTTTTGGTTAATCTTACTCTCTATAGAGTGTTGAGTTTCTGCGTTAGGTATTCCATTGTTAAAGTTTATAAATAAACTTGGTTGTAACCCATTCTCTATATTAGATAAATGATAGTTAGATACCTCTGCTTCTAACTCTGTATACTGTAAACACGCTTGGTAATCTACAGTAGAGTAGTAATAGAAACCACTTCTGTAAGGTTTGAATACATAAAGTTCGTTTACCTGAGATTTACTACCATTACCAAATGTAGGTATTCTTTTAGGACTATCTGAGTTTTTACAGTCCTTCCAAGATGGATGATAGTAATAAGCCTTTATAACACCTTTAGTAGCCTTCTCAGCTCTAAGAGTCTCCATAGGAAAGTGAGATACCTTTAGTATCTTTGTTTTAGCTTTATTGTATGTTAGTTGCATAACACCTTGACCTAACAACTTATAATCATTAACAAGTCTCTTAACTTCTCTTGGTCTAAGTAGTTTCTTCATTCTAACATAATCTTCAGGAAATAAATCTGAATTAGTAGACTCTAAACCTCTACCATAAATCATATCAACAATACCGTTAATACATCTACCATTAGTAGGACTGTCAAGGTATCTATCTATAAGATTATCAAAATAATCGTTATTATCCCCAAATGCAACCCACTCTTTATTGTGAACCTCTTTGATTGTAGGAACTTGGTAAGAAGACATATTGACAACTCTAATGCTATCTTTGTATTCTTTACTAACTGTATTTTTCTTATTTAAACTCATTATATTATGTATGTGTTATCATCTACTATACTATAAGGCTTGTAAATTGTGCCATTACCTATTTCGTGTTTCTCAGTTACTCTTTCAGAAGCAGTCTGAGATGTTACGTATATCTTGTCTCTATACCACAATTCATCATCTTTAGTTATCTCTAAATAATAAGTAGAATCCTCTTCAAGTATTGTTGACTGAAAAGTAACTTCGGTAAAGTTCACTATATTGCTTAAAGTAGCGTTTGTTATAGATTCTTCCTTACCATCACCATCTCTTCTTATATTTAAAACAAATGCTCCTGACAAGTCTGAACTTCTCGGTGCAATAGTTATTGTTTTATCTCCTACTGTTGGTTGTAATATTAACATACTATGATAACTAAATAATTTATTTTTGTTTTATTTAATAAAAAAACCCCACCAAATGGTAGGGTTTAGTTTAATTGATAAATTACTATTATACAATAGTAAATCCTGCGGCAGTAATGTTTTCAGCAGGGGTATTTCCTGCAACTGCAACGTTAATGAAGTTTGCAGGTGCTTTTTCCATACCTGTAAAACTCAAAGTATATCCACTCATATCAGCCATAGCTCCTCCTGTTACTACAGTACCTCCTGTTACGTCAGCACCATACTCAGCTCCAGCTAAGAATACATTTCCGTTATTGTCCTCGATAAGAATGTTTGGTCTTCCGAAAGATAATAATTTAATAGTATTGTGGTCTTCTTTAGTTAATTTTTTAAGTGTCAACTCTAACACTTGCTCAAAAGCAGTAGTTCCATTCTCTCTACTTGATTGAATGTTTTCTGTATAGGTAGAGTTTCCTCTAACCTCGTATTTGTAAGCGTTTGGACTACCAGCAACTGCATCAATTACATCTACATCTGTAGAATCGTATGTTATACCAGTTATGTCTCCAAAATTTACAAAATAAACAGCATTGATTCCTCCAACACTATCTTTACAAGGTTCTGTTCTACCTAAAGTAATATCACAAGCCATAATATTTATTTTTTATTTATTAGTTATAAAAAAAGGGTAGGTAGCAATTACCCACCCTCTTTCTGTTTATTTATTTGAATCTTAGATTCCGTAAGTTACGATGTCTTCTACAACTCCGTACTGTACTCCTGCGGTAAATCGCATAATGATTCTTACGTTTTGAGAACCATCTAAGTCTGCCATATCTAATACTTTTACTTCTTGATGGTCTGATAATAAACCAGTTCCAAATTGTAAGTTATCTTTAGTAGTTGCTACCGCAGTGTTTGCTGCTAATCCGTTAGCCATAAAGATTTTTACACCATCAAAGTATAAGATGTTGATGTCTTGGTTGTTTCCTTGAGAACCTACACCAGCAGCACCTTCACCGTTAGCTTGGAATCCTCCTAATGCTCTCTTGTATGCTCTAAAGATGTTTTGAGAAACATAGATGAATAAATCATCTCTACCATATAAAGAAGCAGGGATTTGGTCAACAACTTTTCCTAACTCATCTACTACGTTAGCAGCAGTTACAGTAGTTCCAGCAATTTGTTGTGCAGCTGGTAAATCACCATCAGCAGCTAATAGAGTAGAGAATCCGTCAAATGAACCTTCTCCATCTGCACCTGCCCATATGTTCTGCTCATTCTTTTGTGCTACTTTAGCAGCAACATAAGAGATTAAGTAGTCTTGGAAAGAAGATGGTAAGTTATCAAATGCAGAATATCCCATTTGGATTGCATCCCAATCTGAACGGAAATCTTTCTTACATAATTCTAAGTTAACTTGTAATTCCTTTGGTTCAAGGATTCTTTCAGTTAAAGTCAAAGTTGAAGTGTCATTGAAGTCGCAAGTACCATTCTTAGTGATACCATCTAATTCCAATCTTTTAACAACCTCTTTGAACTTTACGTTTGGTCGGATAGTTAGTCCACCATTTGCAATAGTGTTACCTGAAAGTAAAGCAGCAGAAATATATTTCCCTGCTGATTCTCCAGCGTAAGTTGTAGTAATACTTGTAGTAGTAGCCATTTTGTCTAATTTTAATTAAATAACATTCTATTAACTCTTTGTTCAGTAGTCATAGATTTGTTTAGGTTTGATAATAAATTCTTTTTCTTTTCGATTTCAGCCTCTGGAGAATGTACAACTTCTTCTACATTTTCAGATAGTTCAACCTCTTCTTGTTTAGATAACTCCTCAGGAACTTCTTTAGCTTCTCCCATTGGTTTATCTTCGATTAATGCTTTAATCATAGAAAGTAGCTCTGATTTTACTGCTGCTAACTCATCAGAAGTAGCGTAACTCATAGCAGGTGCTTCAACTTCCTCCTCGATTACAACCTCTTCTTTAGGCTCTTCAGCAAGTACAACCTCTTCCACTTCCTCTTTTACTTCTTCAGTTACTTCCTCTGTAGATAATTCTACTGACTCTTCAACTGCAATGTCTTCTGCTTTCAACTCTTCCTTAGAAAGATTTAAAAGTTCTTTGACATTGTTAAGGATTTCTGTCGCTTTCATACTTATTGATTTATATTAATATAACTATTTAAAATTTTACTGTCGTATTTTTACTCCTCTTCTTGCTTGTGAATTGAGCCTATACCTTGCTTCCAATACTCATCTGCATTGCACTTTCTTTTCTTTGAGTACTTATCACATTCTATAGAATAAGTATTCTTACATTTGCAATATTTAGCTTTCATTGTCTATCTTTTTTAGTTTGCTGATTGCCCAATTAACACCTGCTGAACCACCCCAAGCATCCCACATAATACCACCACATCCTTCTGAATAAGGTACGTCTTTATGTTGCTGATGTCTTTTAAATGATGCCATTCTTGCAATAGTATCTCTACTTAAAGGCTCTCTGTTGGCTAATTGACTTGCTCTTGTCCATCCAACACTTGTACCACAAGAACTTCCGTTCTCTTTCTTATACTTTAACGCTCTCTTAGCATTGTTAGTTGCACCTTGTGGATAATCACTATAAGACTTTAATTCTACATCTTCGGTTAATAGTTTCTTTATCTCTTCTAATACACTACTCGCCTCAACCTCTTCAATATCTTCTACATTATCGCTAAACATACCTTCAATACTTAACCCTAAGTATTTACCTTGTTTAACACCTTCCCATACCTCATCATTATCTATCTTCATAGTAACTGCCCAAGCACCTTTTACTGCGTTCAATCCATATAAAGCAGTTTTGTCTTTCTCTGGGTCTTCTACTATCCAAGATTCTATAACAGACACACCTCCTGTAAATTCAGCGTGTTCTAATGTTGTATTATTGTTTTTAAGACGTTTTAAGTATAGTTCAGACGCTTTTCTTACAGTTTCGGTAGAGAACGTTATATTGTACTCATAGTCTCCCTTACGTCTGTATATTAGCTTATTTGGCACTAATGCTAAACCAACGATTATTCTCTTTTCTGAATCAACAGTTTTAAACTCTACTTTATGTTTACTTAAAGCTACAAAGTTCTCTTCGATAGCAGGGAACTCAACTAAAGATATAGCCTCAATTCCATCTTCCTCTTTTGATTCGTCTATAAATAATTCTATTGTATCTAATCCTTCCATATTTAACTTATTTATATTATGTTAACTTATTTTGTTTTATTTTGTTTTATTTTAAGTACCTGCTTGACCTACAATCATACCATCTAACTGTTGTTGAGTAGTAACATCTCTTGATACTACGTATGCTTTTAATGGCTTACCAAATTGTGCTTGTATAGCGTTTATAAGTAAGTTGTCGTTAGACCTCCCCACTATGTTAAACGAAGGTTCTGAACGTTCAGATGCTCCTGCTGCACCACCACTTGCTGCCCCTATATTCGTAGGAGTTTGTGCTGATTCTGGTTGAAATTTCTGTCTCGCAATAACTGCTACTTGAGCCATACCTGCACCAATAACGGCAGTCATAGCTGCAATCTTTGCAAAAGCACCTCCATATTCTTGCTTAGCAGCACTAATACCTGCCACGATTGTATCTGCAACTGCAATGGATATGTTAAACGCTTTTTGTGTGTCAAACGCTTTTTTCTTAATCTTGTTTTGTTTTTTTCTTAACTCTTCATCGTTTATAGCTATTTGATTTTGTATTTTAGCTCTTTCGTCTTTAGATAGATTTTCATTTAATAATCTATCATTTAATTCTTTATTTAAAACATTAGTTTTGTTTTGCTCTATGGTTAATTGCCTATCAGTTTCCCCTTGAAGAAAGTCACTAACACCACTCATTAACTGCTTATATTTGTCTAAGTAAAAAGTTAAATCCTCGAGGTCTTCTGGGTCTGGATTGTCAATCTTAGGCTTTAGTATAATTTGACCTGTTATCTTGGCAGTATCACTTATTCCATCAAAATCTTCATCTGGAACAACATCTTGAATACCTGCTATTTCGTTGTAATAAGACTCTACGAATTTACCTGCAAATTTCTCTCCAGAATCTTTACCTTTACCCTTAAATAACTCATCAAATAAATCTTCTTCATTTAATTGATTAATAATAGAGTCTATTGATTTCTTACCCTCTGTCTCTATTTTATTAAAGTTATCTATTAACTTAAATCCTTGTTTTTCGTTTACTCTTAAAAAATCTCTTTGTAATTTTCTTCTTGCAGTACCTTGTTTGCCTTCCAGTTTTGCCTCGAACTCTTTTTTTCTTATCTCTAAGTCTTTTAATTTTAATCCTTTTTCAGCTAAGTCAGCATCAAGGTCAGCTCTCGCTTTACCTATTTTTTCATATTCGGCTTCTAACAATGCTTGTAAAGCCTGTGCCTTAGCTAATCTTTCTATTGCATCTATCTTATCGTCTATACGTTCAACACTATCTTTTGTGAGCTGATTATTTTCATCTAATTTAAGGTTTAAGTCTTTATATTCTAAATTAGCTTTATTAACTGCCCTATTAGCTTCTTCTGTAGATATAGTGCCCTCTTCTAATGCTTGTTTTAGAATCTTTAGATTAGAACCAGATTTAGCTACAGTTCCACCAAAATTTCCTAAATCTTCTTCTGCCTTTTTAGTTTTTTGACTAAAAAAATCAAATGCAGCTATTATTCCTTGAAAAGCTATAAGTATACCAGCAGGTCCTATCAACCCCTTAAGTACCTTACCTATAGCTCCTAAAAAACCTACGGATTTACCTGTAGCAGCATCAGTAGCTTTAGACATAAAGAATAAGTTAGAAGCTAATTGTTGCAAGTTATTGGCAACACCTCGAATACCATAAGGCATATCAGAAAGAACCCTACCGAGTTCAAGAGTAGCTGAAGTACTTGCACCTGTAGCAGTCTTAAAGCCACCAACTGATTTCTCAAGCCTTTTGAATTGGTCTGTAGTTAATTTCACTTGACCATCCATTTTAAGTCTACTTGTAGTAAAATTACCTATAGAATTATTTAAATCCTTTATAGCTACACCAGACTTTAAGACCTGATTTTCAAAGTTTTTTAACGTAGCTGTTGAGCCACCTTTTTCAACTTGTATCTTTAAAATTATTTTATTATCGTCAGCCATTATCTTGTTAGTTTTTTTCTTTTTATACTTGTTTTTAACTCTCTAAAACTTGAAGGCATTTCATATAGTCCTTTAGCTATATTGACATCCTTGTCTTCAATTAACCACTCGTTATTCCTTAGTAATTCTAATGTTTGTCTTATCATCCTTGAGTTGTTTCTACATCTATTACATTTGAGATGTTTGATTCATTTCCTGACGCATCAAATGCTGATAACGCTATTCTGTATACTGTAAGTCCGTTTAAACCTGTTATCTGATAACTTGTTACATTACCTATAGTTATTATTTGCTCTCCTTGATTTAACTCTATATTATAACCTACAACACCAATATTATCTGTTGATTCAGTCCATTGTATGGTTATTGTTGTTTCTGTTTTAGCTATATCTGTTAAATTACTCGGAGCGGTTGGTGCTTCGTAATCAATAGGTATATTAACATAATCATTAATTAATTCTATATCTGATTTACCTGTATAGAAATCTGTCTCTATAGAGTTAATTTTATAACTTTTACCTAAATAAACAAATCTATCTGCTAATGTGTATTTATACAATATTCTTAACGGTAAATAAGCACTTATCTTCTTTAATCTATTAGACTCATCAAAAACATTTGAAATATAATTTCTGTGGTAACTGTTAAACAAACTTTCCCTTGTAGTAACTAAATCCCATTCATCTTTTTCTGCACTAAAGTTTATAGATTGTCTATCCTCTACTTGAGTAGCTTTAAAATCTGAATTAGATGGCACATAATAAGATGTGATAGGTACGTGGTCTATAGCTACATTATCTTCTTCATTTACAGTACCAACTTGATTGACAAAAGATATAGGTTTTCCTTGAGGAAGAACTTCTCGATTCATATAAAAAATCAAAGGATTTCCAATGTAACTATCTTGATTATCATCAACACAAAACCCCCATTGCACATATGTTAATTCACTTGTATTTAAGTCTATTAATCTCTCAAACTTCATATGCTCAAAAGGTATTTCACTTTTAAATATACCTTCAGACAAAATAAGACCATCAGAACCCTTATACTCTTCTGTACCCCATTCTTCGTTAAACAACTGTTCGTGTTGCTTTGCTAAGAAAGTGCCTAATCCTTTATAAGTATAAACCACCTCTCTAAAAGGTAATGCTGAATTAACTTGTGATGAATTAACATCCACATACTTTGTTATGTCGTAAGGCGAGTCTGCTGATGGATTATCATAAAAGTCATCTAATGTTTTTACAACCATTTCGCTCCCTTGAACATACGCAACCAAGTTAAACATCTTAAATAATGAAGTTAAGAAATCTAACACCTTCATTTTAGGTATTTGTTGTGTAATATTAAAATTAATATCAGTTGTTATGTTAATGGTAGAACTCGTATATGTTTCCCATATAAAATCATTTTCGCTATCATAATAAGTATAACTCCAATCGGCTTTTTGAAATGTGATTGATTGAGCAGAACTTATTTGAATAGTATATGATGAATTATTAGATACAGGTATGCTTACATTAGTCATACTGCCAGTTAATTCTGAAGCAGAATACACAGAAACACCATCTCTAAATACAGTAACAGAATAATCTACATTTGTAGTTGTAGTGATAAGACTTAATTTTAGTACTTGATTATTGAAGTAATATCCATCAGATAAAGTAAGCACACTATCCTCCATAGAACTACCGTTGTAAAGACTGTAATCACTAAAATCATTAACAGTATAAATAGATGTTTCTAACTGCTCTCCACTTGTTATTTTTCCTTTAGACCTATGTAACCACATATACAAATTATCAAAAGAAGAATCTCCTCCTTTGAAAAAGTCATCACTAAAGTTTAATCCGTATTTCTCCTCTATAGCTTTTATTATAATACTTAATTTTATAGAATATTTTAGTTCGTTGTATTTAACTCCTTGATGTTTAGAGTTTCCAGTACCTTCATAAGATAAGTTATCACTATTATTAGCGTGTGTTCCACTTTCATAATAAAGCCTTTGAGTATGTGTGATTAAAGGAACTTGTATAGGAGCTACATAGTCAACACTATCAACAGATTTAGTTATAGATGTTGTTAAATATTCCTTTATGTCTTCTTGAGTTGTTTTTAGATTACTGCCATTTGGTTTTTTACTAAATTTATCTAACCAAGATAAAGAAGATAATAAATCATCTCCTAAAAGGTTTTTTAACGATATGGTGTTACCGAAAAATGTTATTCTGTATGTATGTGCAGTATTGTTCTTTAAATCAACTCCTTCAAGTTTAATATATCCATTCTTGAAAGGTATAGAGTTAAGTTCTATACTTGCAGGTACTCTTATCCTTGCATCAAAACCATTCTGAATATCATTGTTATAAAAGTGTTTAAATATTTTGTTATTGGTTTTACTCGCTGGTAAACTAAATGTTTGAGAATATTCTGTAAACACTTTACTAATATCTCTAACGTCTTTTATAGTGTCAGTAATAGTAACACCAACATCATCAAACATATCAACTCTTTGACCATCTATGTATAACTGAGTTATCTGCATCTATCTTATATTATTTATAGTATCGAATGATTTATCAAATTCTATTGTGTATTCTACTAATTTATTATTTAAAGAAGTCTTGTAAGTAATATCACTTGTCTTGACGTTAATTGGTAGCACTTGTTCTACACTATCAATTACATTGGTAACCCATACCTTTTCAGATAGCATCATTTGTTTAAACACTTCGTTGTATTCCTCACTTAAAAAACCACTACTTAATGTAACAGATTCTCTACCCATAACGTTAAAATCCCTGTAAACGTGATTGCTTGAACTATATGTATAATTAGAACTTAATATATTTGACTTATAAGATTCTTTAGTTACATTCATTTTTTCTACTGCTTTTTTAAAGAATATCATATCTTGTAAAGCACCAAACTTATTTACAAATGTTACCTTTTTAGGTTCGTATTTACATTCTTCTAAAATCTCTATGTTTATCGTTTTAACACCACTACTATCTGTAACAGTTATCTTGTCATTATTGAGAATAGAAATATATTCTATCTGTTCATCACTTTCGTTTGAAGATAAGTAAGTTACTGTGTTTGATAATTGACCATTTACATAATAACGAACTGTTGGACTTGTAGCAGTATAAATAGGAATCTTAAAAGTATTGTCTTTTAAAACAGATAAGTTTCTATTTGTAATCATTATAGGATTTGATACATTGGCACTTTCTTCGAAATAGTTGTAACCATCAAAAGCAACAAAACTTTCTCCATCATCTGCCACCTCTTCACCATCAGAATCATAAGCAAGTAAAGTAGTTGAAACCCAAACTGCTTGACCATTATAATTTCCATCAAATGTTGTGTCTAAATAATCTCTTATTAATTCTGATATTTCAAAATATACTGTACCTGTACCAGATTTACGAATATTGTAAGTTTCTGTTGATGGAAAATCAGCACTTCTATTTCCAGTCCAAATAAATAGTTTTAGTACTGCATAAGATAATTCAATCTCATCAATATATACATACTTCGGACTTCTTACATTTATTATTGCCATTAGTTAATTGATTTTAATTTATCAAGGCTTAACAGTATATCCTTTCTGTAACCTTCTTTTAATATTGTTTTTATTTGTTCTTTTGTTTGTTCTTGTACTGTTTTAATAAATCCACTACCTTTATATTTAAATCTCTTAGATATACCTCCATCAGGGTTTTTAGCATCTTTACCTGCTGGTGAATTACCGGATATACTTGCTGCCAAAACAAAACCTAAAGACTTCCAACTGCTTTCATAAACCTTTCTGAACTTACCTGTAGGCTCGTATTTTCCATTAACTCCCTTTTGGTATTGCCTAAACATAGGTCTCATACCTTTAGTCTTTGCCCATCGAATTAAGTTATCGGACATCTTTTCACTATACTTGCCCTTATTTGTTATACCTTTAGATAAAGCATTTGCATACTGTTCTCCGAATATGTATAACTCATTATCCTCAACCCTATACCTAAAAGACCTATCTAATTTACCAGAAGCCTTGAACTTATCATTCTTAGCTTCTTGCTTTAGATTCTTTCTAATTAGCTTACCAACCTCTCTCAAGGCTAATTTTAGGTTCTCTCCTTCCATTAACAGATGCTTATGCCATTAGGAATCTCTATTGATATATTTACTGCCCAACCTGCTAATTCGTTGCTAAAACGTTCTTTAAACGGTTGTGCAACAGGTTGTGTTGTTACTTGATAGTTCATCTCAAACAAATCACCTCTCATCAACTTCATTATTAAAGAGTTTATAACTTCAAACTGAGTATTCATAACGTCTTGTAAGTTATCATTACCATAAAACAGTTCGTAATCAGATTTCTTAGTATTGTAGTCAACTATGTCTGCACAAAGTAACTTAATGTCAAAAACAACTGTTCTTTCCTTGTAATTAGCACTATCTATCAACATATGTGATAATGGAAACATAGTTGTCTTGTCTAAGTCAACATCAGTTATGTCTCCGTAAGTAACGGTATTTACTGATGGGTTAGTTAATAACTCGTCTTTTATGACGTCTAATATGTCGTAAACGTGTGTCATCTCATTTTTTGTTTTAACATTCTACTTTCTAATTCTGATTTTTCTTTTACAAACTCTAAATACATTAAACATTGGTGTAAAGGGAGTTCTGTAACCTCTCCGATTCTTCTAACATCTTCTCTAGCGAGAGTAAATATTGCTTGATAGTCTCCCCATTTTTTACCGAATGCTCGTCCTGAAGACCCTCCTGTTTCTTCTGCAACTCTTTGAGTGTATAAGCCATCGTATAATTCCCTAATTTTGTCGCTAAACGATAAAAAAAAACCCTTGCACCAAGTGCAGCGTCTAATGGAGCATCTCTCATTACATCAGCCATATACTCTGTACCCTTGTAATCGTGTATAAGGTACTTATCTTTACTCTTGAACTTAATTGGTCTGTAAAGAACTGCCATTGCTTTATGGTAGTTATCATTATCAAACATATATTTCTCTAAGTCTATAAACTCACCATAACTCATTTTATCAAAGTTAGGTATCAAACCAAACTCAACAACAACATCATCAGTTCCTATTAGACTAAACTTATGTACAAGTTCTGGTTTCTCATTCAGTACAGATGATAAGTGAGCTAAAGTATCGTCAAACACATTTAAACCTATCTTATCAACTTCTGATAACTTTATGTTACAGAATATCTCTAACACCTTTTTGTTTAGAAACTCAGTAGCATTCTCATCATCCTTATTCTTGTCGTAGACATTAATATACTTTTGCCATTGACTCAACTTAATCCCTCTTAAATTTGCAGGTATAGTAAACTCCATAAATAATCAATCTTATATTAAGATAACTTAATTTATTTTTTTTGTGTTAATTTTTGTTAGAATCAATAATTTTAGTTATATTTGCCTAAGAAGTATTGACTATGAATATTTTAGATGAGAGGTTAAGTATTAGGTTTATGGAGTTTAAATGTTTAGATACTAATAGAATATACAGAGTAGTAGAAACTATCTCTACATTTGATTTAAAGCAACCTCATTACTTCGATAAAGTTACCGAATGTAAAGACACAGTAAAGAGAGATGATGGTGTTAGAAGGTCTTTTAAGAGGGAACAGTTAGGTGAGAGGTTTAAGAATATAGAAGGAATAATAAGTAAATACTAAAACAATAATTATGAGTGAACAACAAATAACAAAAGAGTCCATTGCGTACCTAAAGTCAATACTACTATCTCAATTACTATTAGAAGCTAATGAGGAACTTGTAGCTACCAACAGGTATAAACAAAACCTAAAACAACAACTAAACAGAGTAAACAACATCTTAGAACCTATCGTAAGAGAAGAGTTTGATAATGTCTATAAGACAGACCCTGAGATGGCAACTAATATCTTAAACAAGATAGAATCTATTATAGATAAAATATCATCATACCAAATAGAAGAGTTAGTAATGCTCGAAGCAGTAGTAGATAAATATGAGAACAATAAAGAATGGTTCTTGAAATATGCTGAATCTGATTTTTTAAGACTTGATTAATATCATTAATAAAATAATAAATATCATAAAGAATATTCCACTAACTAAATTAGTTAGAAAGAAGAAACTAACACCTATAGAAAGACTATCAAGTAGATTAGGATATATGGGAACTTCATTTATGATGATGTCTCCACACCTACTACCAGATAAAATAGGTATGGTTACTTACATAATAGCAGGTATAGTATCAATACCACAAGTATTCGTAGCTAAACAATGGAACTTAGTTGCAGTAAATTTAAATGTAGCAATAGCCTACATAATATTATATTTAACAAACTAAAACAATCATTATGAACAAAAGAAAACTAATACAGAAACTACAACAGCTTATAGATAGATTACCTATAAGCAACAAAAGAAAAGAAGCTAAAGAAGACCTACTAAGTCTTAAACTAAACAAAAGCCAATACCACGATATAATGATATTTGATAAGTATAAGAAAAATCTATAGTACGTGAATACAGAGGTTAAAAATAAAGTTGTTTATTTACATAGAAACAAGATAACTGATGAGGTTTTTTATGTAGGTATGGGGTCTAAAACAAGACCTTATGATAAAAATAAAAGAAACTTATTTTGGAATAACTATGTAAATAAGTATGGATTTTATGTAGAGATAGTTAAAAGTAACTTATCATCAAAAGAGGCTTCTAAAGAAGAGGTTCGACTAATATCTTTATTTGGAAGAAGGGACTTAAAAGAAGGTTCTTTAGTTAATTTATCTAATGGAGGGGAAGGAGCTATTAGTTATAAAAAAACTACAGATTCAAAACCCTGTATATGTTTAAGTTCTGGTAAAGTATATAATTCAATAAGCGAATATTGTGAAGACAACAACTACGCATACACAACTATATTGAATTTTGTTAAATACAATCTAAATAAAGCACCAAATAGTTATAATGTAAGATTGTTAAGAAAAGATAATAGCATCATTTGGGAGAAAAAAAAAGATAAAGTCATTGATAACAGTTTTAGTATAGATAATTCTTTTGATAAAGAGTGTTATAATTATTGTTATGACTCGGATAGGGAATTTGAAAATAAATTAAATATTATAAAAAATAAAATTAAACATATGGACTTGTCTTTAGTTTTATGCTACTTAACTAACGTAGTACTAAACAAGTCAATTAGAGAAATATCTAAAGAGTGTAATGTAAGTAAGAATTCTATATATACAATAAATAATATTGTAAGAGATTCTCTTAATGGATTAAGAGAATATGGATATAGAGGTGATGAATTCAACAGAAAATTAATACTTAATAAATATAGAAATCACACTTACTTGATAAATAAAATTTTCTTAGATGACATTGAATTTAAGGAAGAGAGGTTTCCATATATTCAAACTAAAGTATGTAGAAAGTGTAACGAAGTTAAATCAAGTAAATCATTTAACATTCAGAAAGGATTTAAAGATGGCAGGACAAATATCTGTATGTCTTGCACTGAAAAAAACAAAAATTAATTATTTAGTTATATTAATATACAGAGTTGTAGTTCTCTTTAACCTACCAAACTTTAGTCACAATCGTAAGGCTATTGGTTCAGATACATTAAGTCTCCTTAGTAATTGCATCTATAACCTTTATAGTCTTCGTAGCACCCAATAGATATTCAAACTAACGAGCATACCAGTTATATCAGTTAACTAAC
>Ga0228633_1000035_pt1 | contig 37351 bp, 61 predicted proteins | sample 41DmetaG_FD_182703 | JGI IMG/M metagenome (GOLD analysis project Ga0228633, IMG submission 182703) | Seawater microbial communities from Monterey Bay, California, United States - 41D | ecosystem: Environmental > Aquatic > Marine > Coastal | place: USA: California | collected 2016-11-13
AATCCCAATTAACACCCGAAGTTCCTCCCCACCCAAGCCAAGCAACATAACCTCTATCTTTCCAAGGCGTACTCTTATACTTAGGGTCAATCGCAGCATTTTTTCTGTGACGATTAAACGCAGCCATACGAGCAATAGTTTCATAGGATAGTTTTCTTTTTGATGCTAATTGGTTTGCACGAGTCCACCCTATAGAAGTCATTCCCTTGACCTCTTTGCCGTATTTCTTTTTCCACGCTAATACTTTCTTAGCGTTGTTCGTAGCGGATTGTGGGTAGTCGTTGTATGTAGCCATCGAATTAATTTACAATTATTTCAGTATGCCTTTTACATTCAGATAAGCATTGTCCTCATATACTTCTCCCTCAACGCTTTTTATAACTATGGTATCAGCTACCATCCTAGAAGCTGTAAACTCCTTGAACAAGAAATCTAAATCTCCAAGATTTGTTGTAGGTACTACCATACTAAACTCAATACTAGGGCTATCGCTGTATGTTATCTTTTCGTCATCAACATAGAAGTCGTAGTAGTCAGTAGTAGTGCCACTAGTATCTTCTGCTAACAAATCCCAATTTGCTGTGTTCTTGTTAAATAGCCTACCGTTGAATACGTGTTGGACACCCAATGTGTATATTCTTTGAGTAGAAGTAACTAAAGAAAGCCTTTGCCAATTAGTCATACATATAGGCTTCTTAATCCTAGTTTCGAAAAGAGGCTTATCAACATATGCGAATTTCAAGCCGATGTCTTGATGCTTTGTAAATAAGTTTTTTGTAAAAGCAATTTCTTTTGTGCTTACGCCACCTGAGTTTACATTTTCATTTACTTGATTTCCCAATAGACTACCTGCTAAAGACCTGTAAAAAACACCACTCTTGAAGTTAATTATCAAGTCAGATATTCCTTCAGGATTTATCTCTTGAGTAGTTGAACCTATAACCCTGCCTTCGTTAGACTCATCATCATAAAAATGATTGAAGTTTTTGTTGTTTAGTGTTATGTTTTTAAACTTATCACCACCAATAGAAACCTTAAAGGATTTTAAATCGTCAATGTATTGATTTATATTTTCTGTACCTTCTCTAACATATTTTATTGGGTCAATCCTTAATATGTTTACACCACCATCATTCTCATAAAATATACCACAGTTAAATCTTTTACAGATAGCTAATAATATATCATAAGGTTTTGTGGTTGCTGTGTTTTCTACTGAGCTTTTTACATTGTAAACATCGTCATCAAAATAAAGATTGTAATCTTGATTAGCTTTAAATGTTATATTAAGATTATCGTGGTCATCCGAGCCTGTAATAGTTTTTCGTAGCTCACCTTCTTCTGCGTTTGCAGTAACTACTGTATCACCATAAGAAGTATGTTGGTCGTGTATAGATACATTTGTTATTCTTGTTACTTTTAATACGCCACTTACAGGCTCTAAGTAATAGTTAGTGCTGTATCTACTCTCCCCATTAATCAACAGCTCTTCGCCACTAGGTATGTACACGGTAATTTCATCAGACCATTGTAGAGCATCAGTATAACCTGTCTGAAGGTCGTTTTGACTTGACGGGTCTAGTATAACAAAACGGTCTTTGTCTGAGTTTGTAAAAAAGTGATGCCCTTGATTTTGGTTTGTGTTTGTTTTTTCACTATCACCCTGTATAGCTGTAGCATCAGAAGCGTTAAGCTCTATAGGGTCGCCATTGACATCTTCTAGTCTTATCTTCTTTACAGGAAAACCATTCTCATAAACACCCAAGAACATATTAAACTTCATAGTAGATGAAGCAGGGTTTATGCTTTGAACCATCTTATCGTCTTGGATTAATGGTATATCCAAGGTTAAATCATTTATAGTAGCATTAAGACTACCACTATCAAAAGTTATAGCAGAATTAAAAGACATATGTGGTGCGAAAAACCCTTGCTCACCTGCCCTCATTCCGAATTGTGCTACAGGATAGTAGTATCTTCTTATATGTCTACCGTAAACAGAATTTTCCGCAGCAGTAGCTTCACTAACTGTATTATAGTTTCCGTGACTTTCAGAACCTCCGAAGTAATTTGTAACCATTTGTTTACTTGCAGTAGGGTCATCTCTTTTGAAATCATAGAACATATCTTCATTTGTCCCTGCACAGAAAGGCATCTGATTTATTTCAAACTCCCTAGTGTTAGTGGTTTGTTTAGCCTCTAACTTTGCAGGAAGCACCATATGAAGTTTTTCCGCTTGGAAGTCAGCAATAGCCTCCGTCTTATTTAGACCAAATAAAGAGCTGTCTACCCTAGTCTCAAATCCTGAATCAGTTATATACCTACCCAAGTATTCCAAGAATAACTTTACACTAAAAACAGGAACAAATCCTGTCCTATCCATTCCTACGCCATATTCAGTAAACTGTCTAGCACCGTAGCCAAATGTATCTAAGTCCCCACAGAAATCTATATAAGGGAAAATAATAGGTCTAGTGTACGAAGGGTTAGTGTTTAGTGTTCCTCCCTCACCACCACTAGCTACAGTTGTTTTAAATGTAGTAAAGGTGTGGTCGGCATTGTAGTATGTTTTGTAACTAGCATTAGTAGCATTGTATAGCGTAGATAAAGATATATCTTTTAGGTCGTTGATATATTTGCTTATGAAGTCTACTAAAGTTACATCTATATAAGACTCATCGCTATTATATTCTATAGCTGTTACGTTTAGCATACCTTGTATAACCGTATTTGAAGTACCAAAAGCAGTTATCTTAAAGTAGTAATCATCTTTAGGAAAATCGTCTTTATCCGAGGTTATAGGTGTGTATCCAAATGTAGTTCTATTGCCACTTGTTAAAGGAATTTTTAAAGTTGTAAAAAAAGGTAACTTTATAGAACCTACATCTAGGTTGTCATAAAAGTCAACATTGTATTCAAGCTCTGAATCAGGAAACAAATCTACAGTAGTAAAAGTAGAATTGTCTGCACTTATTTCTAGTTTAAAATTCATACTATCGTTTTGCGATATTAAATGCTAATGAAGACTTGAATTTATTATTGAAAAAATCAAACTCATCATCTTGGAAAGCTACCCTGTAAGCAACTTCTTTACAAGTATCTATGAATATCAACCTATCTGCTAATAATAAACTTCTTACCGACTTGTTTGTAGTGTCAGTAAAAAATTCTCTTCTCTTAACAGATACTGCTAATCTATAGTCTATTGATGTATTGTACACCTCGTAGGTTTCTGAGAACACCGCTTTGTTTACGGCTGCCAACATTCTGTACGAAGTAACATCATCGTATATAACATCTCCTATCTCCCAATAAAGACCTGTGGTAGTGCTTACACTTGATGGTACATTTTCATACACCTCATCGTCAAACTGAAAAGTTCTAGCCGTCTCATCGGTGCAATAAGCATACACACCCACGGTATCGCTTACAGGTATATAAATAACATCACCTTCGTCAAATGAACCACTACCCAATGTTATAACACCGTTGGAAACAGTACCTGAAAAAGATTGGTTTATAGCAGGGTTATATAAAAATTTATAATCACTCATTATATTCTATCGTTTCTATCTCTTAATCTACGCTCTGTATCGTTGCTTCTAAGGTCTTTGCTAGATACAAAGGCTCTCATAGGCTTACTTGTCTGTATAGCGGTAGAGACTGTAGCCTCAGCAATAGCTTTTAGGTAATCTACACTTTCGTTAGCTTGTGCTGTAACTAAACCTCCGTTAGCAAACATATGCTTACCCGACATAGGTCTTGTCTTGTAAGAGTCGTTTATTTTTTCTAACAGACCCTTGTGCATAGCGGTAGCTCGTTTATTTACAACAAACTCACCACCTTCCATTTCGTAACCTCCTTGACCCTGAACACTAAACGGCACACCACCCTCAGAGTGGCTTGGTCCATTGACTATACCCCCTTTAGCAAACCGCTTAGGGACAAACTGCTTACTATTGATAGCTGCTATTTCAGCTCCAAACGATGCCACAGCTAATGCTGCAGATATTTTTGCTTTCAATGCTGTAGTTATAGGTTCACCTGCTTCACCTCTCTTAAACATATTAGGAATAATAGATGCTAAAGCAACGGCTAAATCTGTAGTAGCATCTGTTCTTTCTTGTTTTTTCTGAGATTCAAATATCTTTTTGTTTATAGCGTTTTCCTTGGCTAACTGCGCTCTCTGTAATTCAATTTGCTTTGTTTTAAACTGAGACTCTGTAATTAACTGATTATCTAACTGAGACTTTAAAATGTCGCTTTCTATGTCTGCATTTCTTTTTACAGATTCCAATCTAGCTTTTTCTTGATTCTCATAATTCTCTTGCCTTACTTCAGAGAAGTTATCTATAGCATCTGCAGTTTTTGTAAGAGCATCAATGATAACATCCTCAAAGCTAAACAAATCTTTATTCTTTTTTATGAAGTTTATAGTTTCTAGTAGACTCTTTGTTGTTAAGTCCATTGTTCTTTTTGCAGCCTTTGGAAGACCTACGGAAACTTCTTCTGCAGCACCTTGAAACACTTTCTTTAAACCCCTTACAAAATCAGAGTTTTCTCCATATAATTTTTCTGCCTCTGAAATAATATCTTCTGCATTTCCAAACAATGCTGTAAGCAAGTCTACCTGTAGCAAGAATTGCTCATCAGATATTCCCTCTACTAAATCTTCTTTAATTAGTTTCTCCTGCTCTTTTATAGCTTCTATAGCGTCTTTTAATTCATCTTTTAATCTTTTTTGTTCTTCTTTTGTTCTTGTTTCTTTATTCTTTGCAATAGCGGCTTCACTATTTTCTAGGTTTCTAACTGATGCTAAAAGCTCCTCAAATAAAGCAATCCTTTTTTCAAGAACAGTAATTTCCTCAATACTTAATCCTCTTTGATTCTCTCTTGTGCTTTGCAATCTAGTTAGTTCTGATTCAAGACCTTTAGTCACTCTTAGACTTTCTTCATCAGTCATCACACCTTCTTTGGCTGTAGCTACTAATTTTTGAGTCATTTCAACAGCAGCTCCATATTGCTCATTTGTTGCTAACTCTAGTATTCTTTGCTCTCTTAAAACTTTGGCTCTTTCGACACTCATTTTTATGAGTTCATCCAAGAATCTACCTGCATCTTTCATTGAGCCGTTTGACTTGGTTTGCAAAAATTCACTTAGCCTGAGCTGAGGGTTTAATTTCTTTTGAGCTTTAAATTGTTTTTCAACTATTTTTAATTGCATTGAAGTTAAATCGCCTCCTTCTCTAAGTATTTGGAATAATGCCTCAGAACCTGCTTCTTGCTCTTTTTGCGTGGTATTAAACTGTATCAAAGATGTAGTCAAATCATCGAAAGACTTTTCACCTTGTTCTGATGCGTTAGACAAAAACTTAAAAGCCCTTGCCTGACCTGCAATCCTAGGGTCTAGTCTTTCAATAAGTTCTATAAAAAATTCAGTTTGTGTAATGTAATTACCAATACTAATAGATGCTTTATTATATGCTGAAGACAACAAGTCTATCTGACCCTGAGTAGAAGACATCTGAACTGCATTTGCTCTTAGCAACCTTGTACTATCGTTAACCTCTCCGTTCAAGTCGTCAAACTCATCAATAGTGTCTGCAAGGATAACAGCAGCACCTGCACCTCTTTGACCAAATATTTCAAAAGCCTCAGCCGCATCTAAATTGTTTTTAGCTAACTGTTCTACAAAGTCTCTAAAAGGTATTCCTTCTTTAGCTGCTTCACTAAGAACTCTCCTAAGACCTGTACCTGCCCTAGATGCTTTCAAACCGTTATTAGTAAGCAACCCTAAGAAAGTAGCTGTTTCATCGAAGGTTAATCCTACCTGACTTGCTAATGGACCAACATACTGTAACGCTGTACCTAGGTCTGTTAGTGTTAAGGCACTCTCGTTTACAGCACCTACTATTACGTTTGAAAATCTACTAGCTTCTGCGGCGGTTTGGTTGAATTGGTTCAGAGCCTTCTTTAGAGCTTCGGCAACTCCCCCAGGCTCTTCACCTAGTGCCTGAGCTAAGAGAGCCACAGGTTTTGTTAACTGACCAATTTCTTCTGCGCTAGAACCTAACTTACCTAATTGTTTTTGAAGTTCTGCAATCTGTATGGCTGTGAAAGAAGTAGTACCTGCTACATCAAACACAACATTTTCTAAAGATGCTAACTCTTCCTTTGTTAATGCTGCAACAGCTCTAAGTTCAGCCATTGCCTTTTCAAAAGCTATAGCTCTTTTTGCTGACTTTACAAATAGCTCATTAAGTAAAGCTGTAGCACCTTGTATGAGTTTATAGGCAATACCTAATCTACCAAGTGTTTTTATAGTTTTTCCTAAGCTTCCAAGAAACCCTGTGTTAGATTTAGTAGATTTTTGTGTGGCTGCTGAATATCTTTTTTGAGCATTAGAGGCTTGGTCAATTAACTTTCTATGTCTTGGAAGTCTATCTTCTAATTTCCCTTGACTTTGAGCTAATTTTTTTGAAGCATCAGCAGCTTGTTGTTCTAGTCTATTTTTTTCTTTAAGTCTCTTATTGTAAGCATCAGTACCTTTGTCAAGCTGACTTAACTGCTTTTGTACAGCCTGTAGTCTGTCAATATACTTGTTTAGAATCTCTATGTTTTTTCTGTTCTCAGATAGTGCCATTATCTACTGAATAATTTTGTAAAGCGAACCATTGTTTGTTCCATAAACAAGTTGGTCAGCCTATCGTTAATGTTTTGTTGAGCCTTAGCTAGTGTAGCTTCAACGCCTCTGTTCTTGTAATAAAAGGGATTATCAAAATCATATCTCTTTCTTAAACCCTTTCTTTGTATAGACCTCTTAATAACAAATGCCAACTTACTTACCTCATGGTCTTTTGACTTGTCTAAAGCCTTTCCACCGATTTTAAAGTTAGCCTTACTATTAATAATCCATCCTTTTAATCTGCTGAAACCTTCCTCGCTTACATTCCATCCACCTGAAGGAGAACGCTTAGTAAGCCTGAAGTATTTTTCAGCCACACCGAATTGTATGTTTGTTCTTATTGTTATACTGCTAGGTATGCCTTGAGACATATTATATACCCTTACAGACACAGCCTTTTTTCCGTCTTCACGAGCTAAGAACAAATCATCTCTCCTAGGTGTCAAAGAGCCTGACTCATTAGGGTTGGATAGTCCTCCTGAAACGACTAGACCGTTGCCCTTTATCTTGCCTACTATTGCATTTATAATACCTGCTTTCCTAAACTGCTTGGCTATTTCTGCAACGGCAATGAGCCTGATTCTATTTTGATACTGCTTCCTAGTCATCTATTTCTAGAATGTCAGGTTTTCTAGACAAGGTAACAGTAAAGTCGCACACAGCTCCTGATATGTTGTAGTCTTCTGCCTCGATACTTGAAAGCTCCACATCTTGAAATTCTACTATGTAGTCTTGCTGTGCCAAGTAATCTTGTAACTGACCCATAACGAATAGGTTTTCTTCTATGGATAACATATAAGATTGGTCGTTACGAGAAACACATTTATCAAGAACCGCCACAGAAAATTCTATTGAGTACACAGGATTGTTGTCTTCTCTAGATATGTTTGCTATCTGTGGAGTGATGATTAGTTGCTTGTAATCAAACTCCCTGTTAGCTATATCTGATTCTCCCTGTGCTACAAAGAACCCTTTCACCATATTGTGATTATCTGCGAAAGACTTAACCTTAGTATATAGTTCTGTGAGATTGTTCATCTTATTCTTTTGTTAATTTACAAGTTACGCATAGCTTGAGCCTGTCTTTGTTCTGCAGCTTCTATCTTACTTTTCTGTGCCAAGAAACTCATCTCAGGCAGTACGGTAGGCATAGGTAACATATATATCTCGTTGTACTTGGTGATGTCCTCATTGCCTAGTTTCCTGACTATGCTGTACCAATACCATTGTTGGTTAAACAACATCTGAGAGTTTTTATTTTCTACATCTTCCTCATCTGCATCCTCATCATCTTCAGATGGCTCATAAAACACTCCTGCAAAATCTTCAAACAAGGTCTTGTTTCTGTTTTCTATAAACTCATTTAACAAAGAGTAAACTTCCCTCACATCTGAATCTAGTATATACTCTTGATTTTGCTTCTCATCTTCTATGCTTTCATTGTCAAATGTTTCGTGATGTAGCGGACGTACAATTAGTTTGCATATCTCAAGGTCTATTAAGTGGTCAGGTAGTTTAGTCTTGCCTGTGATTATCTGTTCTAACATTATGAATTGTCCCAATACCAAGTCTTCTACCCTTCTATACACCTTTCTTTCTGAACAAATAGAATCAGGATTCTTCATCTTTTCATTCAAAGGGTACGTCTCTATAGAGTCTTTTATAAATTGTAATTTTTCTAACGGTTTCAATGTATCTGCATAATCAATAGGCTTACCACCTTTATTGATTGTATTCATAACATCAATGTGCTGTCTAAGTGTAATCATAAAAACATTGTTACTCCACCGTCCTGCTCTTCTTTAGCACAGTAGGCAGTAATTGCTAGACTCATAACCATATCATCGTGCTTACCATCCGTGTTGCTAAACTGAAGGTTTCCTGTGATTGGGTTACGCTTACTCTTAAAATCGTAAAGCTCCTTTATCAATTCTTCATTGTTTGGAATTTTGATGTTACCATCCTCAAACTGCTTGATGAGATTTCTGATAATCTCAGGCTTTGTTTTCGCTGAGGTAATAAAAGGAATCATCTTGTATAATCTCTCATCGTCTGTAAGGTCGTCAAACAACAGGTCGTTGTTATTGACCTCAAAGTAACAGGCTGATAGCTTATCATCGTGCTTGAGGTAAAAGCTTTTTATCCTTTCTTTAAACTCCTCATAGTCCATACCCTCTTCCTTATAGTTGAACCTGTGTATGTCTATGATTTCATTGTGTTCGTTCATTGCAGTCATTACGGTATAATCCTGAGCGACACCAATATCCATACCGATATAAACTCTCTCGTAAGGGGTGTTTAGTTGCGGTACTACCGACTCTTCGATATTACTGAATAGTGCATTAGCACTTACAGGTTTGCATAAATACTCTTGGTCGAACTGTGCCTTGGTCATACTTTTCTTTACCCCTGCTACCGTTCTCTCCACATCCCTATCATCAAGGTCTAGGTAAGTCTTCTTGATAGACTTAATCTCTTCCCAATTTGATTTACTCTGTCCGTCCTTGTATCTATCGAAGTACCAATTAGGACCGTTGAACGTACTTGACATAACTACCCTACCTTTTGTCCTAGTAACCATAGGAAGGAGTACCTCGTTGATAAAGTCTAGCTTCATATATGCCGCCTCATCCAAGTATATAAAGTCGAGGGTCGCCCCACGAAGATTATCCCCTGAGTCAGCAGAGCGAAACTTAATAAAAGAACCGTTATAAAGATATATTTCGTTATGCTTCCTGTCATACCTCTTGATTATTTTATCCCAAACCTCTTGGTGGTTTGAGAACATAGCCTCTATATCCTTCATCACCTTATTGGCTTGGTCTTGGATAGGAGACACCCAAAACATCCTGTGCTTTGGATTATTCAATGCCCTCATCAAAATATCATTCTGCATAAAGAAAGTCTTTCCTGTTTGCCTTCCTGCAACGATACAACTGATAAATGGCTTGTCTTCGTGTACGAGCCGATGAAAGTCCTTTTGCGGCTCAGTAGGATTGTATAGCTTAATCTGCATCTATATATCTATATACCCCTGTTCCTCGTCAGGTTGTTTAGTGAGGTCAATGGTTGCTGTAATATCCAACTTGGTCTGCTCCACTTTCATTGGAGCTTTGTAACCTTGCATATCATTGATAATCTTAATGGCATCCATAGCCACTTTCATATCTCCATTGGCTAGTGCCGTATCACGAATAGCAATTAGCTTGGTCAGGTTAGTCCCCTTAGCAGCTTCTATGCTCTTAGCCTCAGAGTCTACCAACTTTAATACCTCACGATGGAACGCAGTTCCCTCCGTTCTCCTGTCTCGGTAGTAGTTTGTGTAACCTAAATCTTTAGCAATCTTGTTACCACTCTCTATACCCTTTTCATATACACCTTCGAGAAAGGCTTTCTGAAGCCCTGTAAGACCACTTCCCCTCCCTTTGGTTATATTCCCTTTCTTATCTTTTTTAAGTGCCATAGAACGCTCCTATTTAAGTTTATAGATTGGCTTGTTATGAAGACCTAGCTTTCCTGTAAACTCTATCTCATTATAACTAGGTGCAGACCCATCATAATGATACCAACTAATCACATTCTTCAGAACCCTTTGTATGCAACTGCCACAAGATTTTTCAGGATTTTCTATCTTACGCATATACTTACTCTTGCCAACCATACTGTTATGAAACTTAAACATCTCAGCCTTCAATTGCTTGTTAGGCATATTGGTCTGTGCTAAAGCTATGATTAACTCCTTCTGATTCATCTTTTTAAGGTAATATACAATATTGAATGTTAGCTTCATTCATTTACTATAGTATATTATAATACTAATAAGTATTATAATCTCTCTAATAAAGAGAGATTATTATAATAATAGTAATAGAGTAAAGTAATACTATTATTATAATATTATATATTTACAATATTTTTTCCAAATGGATATTTTCCCATTCATTTAAAACCATTCCCCCCGCTCCGAGAGACTAGCTTAACCCTCTCGCTGTGTTTTGTCGGTCAATCCTTGCTAATATTCTTAGCATTCTAATATTTTTAGCAATTTTGCGCCTTGCTAATATTTTTAGTATTCTGTTTTTATTAGCAGAGTGCGAGACCCCATACAAAAAAATTATAACAATACCAACAAATTAACCTGACTATTTGGCAGTCTTCTGAGACGCATTTTAAAGCGTTTTAAGGGACTTTTACCCCTCTGTGGTATGTACCCCTCACCTACCTTGAGATATGATATAGTGGTATTTTATACCTAGTGAAAAAAGGTTAAGTACCTCATTATCAATGAGTTAGCAAATACAGCTATTTTTGATTGACTAGTATTTTATACCTAGCCATTAGGTATTTATACCTATGACAAAGTTAAGTGCCTGATACTCAGCTACTTAGCTATTTTTACCTTGTTTAGAATCATTCTAAATTACAAGGGGTTACCCTGTTTTATGGATTATTAGTTGTTATAACATCTAATACGATTGAGATAGTTGTTATAACAAATAACAGGATTGAGATAGTTGTTATAACATATATCTAGCCAATACAGGGCACAAAGCTAACTGCCTGATAATCAAGTAGTTAGCCTTATATACATATTATATAAAAAAAAGTGCTAACTGCCTGATACTCAGATAGTTACAATTATTTTGATTTTTTTTTACCTGTAACTCATTGATACTCAGACAGTTACAAATTAATTTTCAAATTGAGTATTTTATACTAATTGACTTTGTAAGTCCCTGATACTCAGATAGTTAGCTCATTCTATTTTGCCGTAAGTCCCTGATACTCAGGTAGTTAGACCGATTTGCACAGTCCAAAAAGCCGCCGCATATTTGTACCAACGAAAACGGATAACGAAAAACAGACACAGCAGGGAGGGCGACCCGAAGACATAGCAAACGCCACTACAGCGACAAGCCCCGAAAGGCTAGAGGCGGGACAAACCCAATTCGAGAGCGAAAGCGAAGCAGTCGAAGTAGCAACAAAGCCCCAATCATATGTAAAACGGGGGGCGGCAGTTGGAGCACTTGACGTGCTTAGGGATAGCCCTAAGCAATGAGCCTGACCAACGAAAGCCCCCCAAAGTAACTGCGATATCGGGCTTATCTGAAACCCTGCGAGGGCGGAAATTGGTAGGCTATCCGACCAACGAAAGCGGCAAGGGGGGCAAGTGTTGCGAAATGTAGAGAGCACCGCCACAGGGGGGCGGCTAATACCCTGTTATCCTGTTAACTAGCTAGGAGACCTAAGAAGGGCAAGTGCGGAGCGAGGCCGCCCCTAGCATCTAATTTTAATAACTATACTATGAATCCTTTTGACGAACTATTCAAAATTGAATACCAATTAAAAACCCTTTGCCCGTTTGACAATCACAACGAAATAATGAGGTTAAACGAAATCAAGGCAAAAACTCAGGAACAAATAAACAAACTTTTTGAACTTTAAAAACTAGAAATTATGGAAATTACACAGCACAGAAACGGAACGGTAACCTTGAAAAATATAAACTTTGATAAACTTTCAACCCTTATAGACGGCTATCACCACAGAATTTGCAGTATGCTAGATTACGCTAACAAAAACACGGATAGCGACGCCATTTGGTCTTGGGCTATGAATGAGGTTGAAAATATGCAAAAAGACAGAGACCAATTAATGAAAGTACAAGAAAAACTAACTTACAAATAACAACAGGGGGGCGCAAAGCCCCCCATAAACTAAAAACTAGAAATTATGAATACTCACGAATTACCAAATTACAGACAATTCAAAGTAACTTTTTTAGGACCTACAAACCATAGAGGCGCACGGGTTAAAATTACTGAGCCAAAAAGATTTGTAGACGGAAAAACAGTCTCAGTTACTTTGTCCTATGATTACGCAATAGGCGATATTCAACAACAAGCGATAAACCACTTAGACGGCTTAGGCTTTAAATTAATGGCTAGATGCTCAGAAACAAATTCTTACACAATACTTTGTAATAATTGGGGCTTGGACTTTATAGAACTGACAGCATAACAAATAATAACAGGGGGGGCGCAAAGCCCCCCAATAACTAAAAACTAGAAATAATGAGTATCAAGAAATACAAAAACCAAACAATCAAGGGCGCAAAATTACGCAGAATGAATGATGAAACATACACGCTACGCAGAAAAGCGATTGAAATAATATACGAACTCAAGGCAGAACTCAGGTCGATTGACAAAACCCTGCCTAGAGTTGAAGTGCGAATTGTAGACACTGAGCCAAGTGTAACAGCCTGTGCATACGCTTATTTAGGGCAGAATATAGTTCATATAGCCACGAAGTGGGCTAAACACGGAACGGCGGCGGAATTTTATCATATAGTTCTACACGAAATTGTACACGCTGTAACAGGATTCAGGCACGACAAAAACTGCTACCTTATGCACCCGAACCTACCTACAAACCCAAAACCTGAAAAATCATTAGAGGCTTTTATCAAATACTTCAACTAAAAACTAGAAACAATGAAAACAGAAAATAAAATACTTTTGGCAATATCGAGCGCAACCGCTATCTTTGGAGCTGCAGGATTGGCAGCAACCAATGAAACGAGCTACGCAATAATAATATTAATGAGCCTTGTAGGGGCTTTAGTATCAACCTTAGAAGAATAGAAAACATGAACAAATTACAGCTAATAATGATAATGCACGACCTAGAGGCGAGTATTAAACACAATATGAGATTATCAAACCCTAGAGACCTCAACCGACTAAAGCGAGAATATAAGGAGATGCTAGGGCTACCAAGAAATACTAAGAATGTAGAGCTTTATGTAGCACTTTGGGACTGTGCAATACTACCTAACAAGGGCGCATTTACAGAGTCCTTTGTGAACCATTGCGAGAAATTTATAAAAGAAAATTACGTTAAACTATGAAACGCTCAACGAGAAAACTAAGCAGGACGATAGTAAGAAATAACCTGTATTCATTCCTAAACGCAGCGACCTTTGAAGAAATTCAGGCAGGTCTGAAATGGTACAAGGAAGCACAGGACTTTGTGTACGAGCAATACCACGAGTTCAAACATTCTTTTCGTCTCATTGACAAAATAGAGAACTTGACACCGTACAAGGTTGCAGGGATACTAAGTGCAACGAGTCCTAACAACCGTTGGGAGCAAAATAAAAAGGATACGATAACGGTACTCAAAGCCATTGCCGCAGGGCTACCGCCTGAGTCCGTAAAGATATGCACCTATAACGCAAATAAAGTCAAGGCTTTTGAAATTGGCAAGGGCAATATAGAACTAACTGCTAAGAGTCCTAAAACTCACAGCTTCGCTATGAATATAGGGCTAATGAGTCCCGACCATATAACCATAGACAAGTGGCACTTAAGAGCCTGTGCAACGAAGGCACACGAGGGAATACAGGAATGTATGGAAAGCTGTACGGCTACTGAATACAGAAGGCTTGAAGCTATAACCGCAGAGGTTGCCCACGAAGCAGGATACAAAGGCTACGAAGCTCAGGCAATTATATGGATAGTAATAAAAAGAATTTGGAACAGGTAAATAAATAGATATGGAAAATTACGGAACTGAATGGTTCGATATGGACTACGGAACAGGCTCGGAAACCTTCGAGGTTGAATTTGAATACAACGCTTGGGAGGACTGCTACGATTCGCAGGACTCAAGGAGTAACTTTTGGGATTGGGAGTACAATGTAACAAGACTGTACTACCTAACCGAACACGGAGACGAAGTAGAGATTGACTTAGATACCCTCACGCTAAAACAAGAGGGGTGTATTAACGATGCCGTAGTAGGCGAAATAGAAAGAAAAGTATTATGATGAACAACTGCAAATACCCAACGGAGACAGAACAGCAATTTATGATGGACTTGGTTATAAACGAGTTCTATTGTAGAAGACAAGAAATGGACAATTACAATGTACAAGAACTAGCGTACCGCCAAGCTATAAGTGATGGTGCAATGCGCTTAAAAGTATAGGATATGTATAGATATATTTTTTACACACAAGAAAGCGTTGATGGTGCGAGGAAAGTACACGCTATCAAACATTGCAAAAGACCAAGAGCAACAAAGGTCTATAAGTATATGGAGTATCTATTCCATAGTGGAAAGGTTGCTGTATTTGGATATAGTATAGAAAGTAATATATGATGAGAGCTAAAATATATACCCCCGAAGGTGAGCTATACTACGAATGTTATAGCACCTATGAGGCAGAAGATATTATAGAAGACCTTGATAAAGGATACTACTATAAAGAGGTGCATACCTGCAAAGGGTGCAGCTCAGAAGAACCTGAGCCAAGATATGATGCTTATGGATATTCCACAGGTGATTGGTGCAGCAAGTGTTACGATAGCAGTAAGTATCCATATAGAAAAGACAGATACTACGACTACCTTAACGCAGGTGAATACTTAGAATAATAACAAATAAAAACAATAGAAAATGAAAAAGCAAAGACAAACAATTAAGCAGCTAATCATTAAGTGGTTAGGAATTGACACTCAGTTGCAAATGTTAGAGAAGCAACTTGACACATTAGAACGCCACACCTCAGAGCAAATCAGCGACTTCGAATACAAGCTAGAAGACAAGGCAGATACTTACCAAGTGGATAACCTAGAGTCTGATGTATCGGATTGCGTATCGGAATGGAGAGTAGAGGAGATGATTGATAGAGAGATTGATGAGATTGAAGTTCCTACACGAGAAGATATTCAGGAGATGATTACAGAGGAGCAACACGAGATGGTTTTGGATGTGGTAAAAAATAACCTAGACGAAATTCAGCAAAAAGAATTTGATTATGATTTGGTAGTCTCGCAGGTAGTTAGTATTATTGTAGAGAAATTAAACAAGTAGCATGAAAGACAAGAACAAAATTGCCGAGTGGTATGCAGAAGAGGTGATGCAACACAGCAGTACACCTTACGATGAGATAGAATGGTTAGTAATGAACTTAAACGATGATGCTATGAATACCATAGCGGATTATTACCAAGAAAGTAACAACGAAAACAAGTAGAATTATGAGCAAGGAATTATCAAGAGTATTCAATTCAGGCAGGTTCGTTTCAGGGACTTACCTAAAAAAGAATGGAGAGGTTACAACCTTTCACGGACGTGCAGGGGTACACAAATATACAAAGGGAGGCAAGTCCTACCTGAACCCTAGCAACTTCCTTATATGGGACTTGAGGCGCAAACGCTATATGGCTATTGTACCTCAGAATATACTGAGCTTCAAAGGAGACGGTATAAATGTAGAGGACGACATTTGGTTCAACCAATTATTCATCTAAACAAAAACCTATGAAACAATCAGAACTTATTCAGGCAGTCCGCATAGTTGCGGATGCCTCGAACCTAGCGTGTACCATACTAGGAAAGGACAGCGTAACAACACAAGAACTAACTTGGTTGACTGACAAACTATCTAAACAATTAGACAATGAGTAAACTTATCTATACAGTAGAATGGGAAGGAGATAATACCACCTACAAACAGGACTTCGAAACTATCGAAGATGCACGAATTGCGTTAGCTGTACACCACAGAAAAAACGCACATTTAAAAATCAAAAAAGAAGAATAATATGGCAGACTTATCTGACAGACTGATGTATGCAGCAGACCTTGACTTGCTGTACGATGCACTCAACCTACTGACGGAAGCGTACAATGAAGGAGAGTTGGACAACCCACAAAGGGCTGTCCGAATCGTACAAAAGTTTGAGAGATTTGCATCAATTCACGAGGTCAGAACCAACGACCTCGTAACTCTCAAAGAGAAAGTAGAGAAAGCAAGGACTGAGTATCGCAGCCTCAAGCTAAGATACGATGGACTTGAGCAAAGGCTGAAACAGAAGGACACTTTATTGCAACAGGTTATTGACAGTAAGTTGTGAATAATAGTATAATAAAAGAGTATCCCTTTAAGGGATACTCTTATAATAATAGTATATAAGTAATAGTATAATAATGCACAAAATAACAGAAGACAGATTCAAAGATTGGTTTCCTAAGAACAACCGATTCTTACACTACTGCGCTAAATACTACGGCTTTTCGTTTCACAACGAAGCCGTTGTAGAGGAAGCGTCATTCCAAGCTATGCTCAATGTCAAAAGACTAATGGACAGAGACGAGGAATTTGAAACAGAACAAAAGCTAATGGGTACTGTAATGTGGTGTTTTAGGTTTGGTATATTATCATCTTACGACATCATCAAAAGACGGAACAGGTTGGATTGTAAAAACGAATCTGAAGTTACCTACGGAGTTGGTAATGATGATGATTACAGCCTATATGAGGCAGCCTGTATCTATCACGACAAGCCCTACTCCAATGTAGGTGAGTTGATAAATGATGCAATGCTTGAAGACCTGAACCTAGAAGAGAGGGAGATTATCAAGCAACACTTCTATCAGGGAGAAACTTTAGTTGACATAAAGAAATCACTAGACCTAACTCCAAAGCAATTTAGAAATTCATACAACAGAGCTTTAGCGAAGTTGAAACTAAAACTAAAAGAGAATGACGAGAAATCCAATATCAAGAAACAGCGTACTGAATCTATGTTCAGAGTACGAAAAAGTAACAGGGTGGAGTCCCCTGTCAAAGACACGCAAAAGGACAGTAACTATTCCAAGGCAATGTCTTTTCTACATCCTTAGAAAGAAGTGTGGCATGAGCTATTCTTCGATAGGACAGATATTCAGTTGCAATCACGCAACGGTGATACACGGTTCTAGAGTTACAGAGAACTCAATCCACATAAAAGACTCGGACACCTTGAGTGTAATATCAATATGGATTGACATTCTAGAAAATATAATGCCTAACAATATGCAGGTAATGTTCAGTACACAGGATAGAATCTATTCTGCACTTGAATCCACCTTGCTAAACAACCAAAGTAAGATTGCAGTCTTACAAGATATTTTAAAAAAGTACGAAGAAACTACCCTTGTTTAGTTATAGTGTAGTATATTTGTTCTGAAAGTAGTAACCAATTTAAATTTTCATATGAGTAACTTAACGAAATCCCTAATCAAAGTTCAGTCGGAATTGAAAGCACCGAAGGGACAACGCAACAAGTTCGGTAATTACAACTACCGTTCTGCAGAAGACATACTAGAGGCTGTCAAGCCTCTTCTAGCTAAGAACAATCTAGCTATGCAGGTGTCGGATACCGTAAACGAAGTGGCAGGTATCCCCTACATTGAGTCAATGGTAATAGTATCAGATGGTACAGACCAATTAGTAGTAACTGCACAAGCAGGTGTTGACCCTAACCGTAAGGGTATGGACATAGCACAATGCTTTGGAGCGAGTTCATCTTACTCTCGTAAGTATGCGCTCAATGGTATGTTCTTGATTGACGATACTAAAGACCCTGATGCAACAAACACACACGGCAAAAACAATGCAGCCCCTTCAAAGCTGAAGCTAACTAGCGATGTAAAAGCTAAGATGCTTGAGGCTGTGAAGAATGGTCAGGCTGACAAGGTAGAGTCCGCACTAAACAAGTACGATATTACTGCTGCTGTTCGTAAACAAATCCTAGGATAATGTCTTGGGAGGAAGGAATGAATGAGATGAAGATGGAGGAAACACCTATGGTGTTTCTCTCTTCACTTCTAGGTCAGATGGACATTGACAAGGATACTAAAATTAAGATAGCTGAGAACATATTGATTGCAGGAGATTATGAATTAGACTTCCTGTATTCATTCACGGTACACCTAGCCGACCTGTTAGCAGACATTGAGAAGATTGGTGAGGGAGCAGAGCAACCTCTTGAGTTTAATGTATCTGAACTACTAGAACGAACACTCCAACTAATGGGAGTTCAAGACATATGAGTGTAATTGAAAAGTTTAATGACGATGAGGCTTACTTTGCGGACAAGGAATACCTGTCCAATAGTATGCTCAAATTACTAAGGCAGTCGCCTACAAAGTTTCACCTACTAAGGAAAGGTAAGTGGTCTTATCCTAGCGCATCGTATTTCGATATTGGGACAGCACTACACGCACTCTTCTTGGAAGGTAAACAAGTAGCACTACCTTGGGAAGGAAGACGAGGCACAAACGATTACAAAGCCTTTGCTGCTGAGAATCCTGATAAGCTGATACTTCCTGAAAAGGATTACAAACTCGTAATGGGTATGTATGACAAGCTCACTAAACTTAGCGAGGTTGATGAACTTATGGGTATCGACTTCAAGCCTGAAGTTCCTGCTGTGATGGAACACATAACGGATTCAGGCAACTTAATTAAACTCAAAGGTAAGGCTGATGCCGTAGTATTTGACGGTGTTGAGACTTATCTAGTAGACCTAAAGACCTCAGCGAAATCGCTAGAGGATTGGAAGAAGGGAGCTAGGTGGATGATGTACAATCAACAAGCCTACCTTTACAAAACACTATTTGGAGTAGACAGTTTCTACTTCCTAGTAGTTGAGAAAGAGTTCCCTTATGAGGTAGGAATCTTTAAAGCAAGTGATGAGTTCCTTGCAAGTGGTGAATATGAATTTAATAAATCTATAGAACTGTATGAGAGAACATTCCTCAATGGAGTCTTCAATCCTTTTTCAGCAAGGATTGGAGAACTATAAGAACTTAGGAGATGTAGTCCTGCTGTCCTCAGCGAGTGCTTGTAATGTAAGCGTAGTGGACATCATCTCTAAAAGTAAATCAAAAGAGATAGCTATGGCTAGAGCCATTGCCTGTTTCTTGCTGAATGAACTCGGTTTTGGTACGAGAGAAATATCTAGGTTAACTAGTACAGACCCCAAAGGTGTGTACACCTACATTCACTCGCACGACAACCGTATGGCTGACCAAAGGTTCAAGAGGGCTTATGGCAAAGCTAAGAAATACTCAGAGGACTATTACTCTTCTGATGCTTCGCTGCACGATGAGGTGGCGAAGGTGAAAGCAAGGTACATAGAATTGGAATCTAAGTACGAACATATTAAAGAACTATTAACTAGTAACTAAAACAAAAAAAGTTATGGCAAACGACAAAGTATTCGTTGGTAAAACAAATGTAGTAACCACCAAGTTTGGTGAAATCGTGAAGGTAGCCTTTGGTCCACAGGACTTTGAGGTTCTTATGAACGCTAAGAATGAGAAAGGTTGGGTAAACCTTGAGATGAAAGACAAGCGTGATGGAGGTAAATACTTCCAACTCCAAGGTGAGTACACGGGAAAGCCGAAGGCACAAGCTGTAAATGATGGCGATGATATGCCGTTCTAACTATATGCAAGTAGATATAAAAAGGGGGCTACGCCCCCTTTTTATATGCTTTAAAACCAAAGAGAGATGAGTGAGGATTTTGAAGTACACGGATGCGCATTAATACTGTTTGTCTATCATATATTCAATAAAGTGATAGACAAATAAAACAAAAGAGAGATGATTAGAAAGTATAAACACATAAGAGAAGTTCAGAAGTATTTAGATATGCTGATGATAGACCAAGTGAATCTCACCATACAAGCTAGTAGATTTGGTTGGACAGAAGAACTACAGAATCAATTAACCAACAGCGCACTATTGATTCGTAAGTACCAAAGAAGATTGCGCTTAATCAGAATGTAATGGGTAGACTTAGCGAAGCAGTAGCTCTTGTTAATATGACAAGCGATGAGAGAAAGAAATATGCTTATGGTCAAAACAAGCTGATATATTTTAGCCACCTAAACATTGACGATGAGTTCCTTAAAAAATACAAACCACCTAGAAAATGAAGTTCATTCCTCACGAAGATAATTGGGAGCGTGAATACTTTGACAATCTAAAGTCTGAACGCAAGAAGAAAAAAGCTAAGAAACTAAAACAGATAGATAAATGGAACAAGAGCAACAGCCCCAAGAAGGGCAAATGATATACCATTACTATGCTAAGATAGGTTGGAAGAAAAAGCGTGGTAACGGATATATTAACAGCTACAAGAAAGTAGAATTTGTATCTAGAGCTGAGAGCCTAGAACAGATGAATAGTAGTGCGGAGTTTATTATGCAGATAATGCACAGCAACGGACTAACAGGCTCTAAGATACACGACTTTAGAGTTATGGAAATAATAAAACAAGAAGAGATAAGCGAATCATTTTACTATAAAAAATAATCAGAATGAGAGATATGATTTATACTGCCAACGAGCTTAGAGACTCGTTAGGCACATTAAGGAGAGAGGGAGTAAAGAAAGGAGCTTGGACAGGATTTGAGTCCTTGTTCGATAAGTATTCAGTTAAGGAAGGCTCAACAACTTATATCTATGCAGGAGCGCACCAAGGTAAGTCGCAGTTTGGATTTGAGCTTATGATGAACCTTGCACAATACAGCGGTTGGAAGTGGGCAGTCTACTCCCCCGAAACAGGTTCTCCCACAGAGGTTTTTGCAGAGCTACTATGGGTGTATCTGCGTAAGCCGTTCCTGATAAACACAAAAATTACAGCTACTGACGAAGAGACAGAAAGAGCTATAGAGTTTATAAATCAACACTTCTTTTTAATTGACTCAGGTCTTCGTGATTTATCCATAGAAGGATTCTACACAGCAGTTGAAAAGGTTGAAGAAGATTATGATATAAAAATAAATGGTTGCTTCGTAGACCCTTTTACAGAAATCAAGACAGATGTTTCTCAGGGAGTTCGTGATGATATAGCCATTGGTCAGATTCTTACAAAGGTGCGTAAGCACTCTTCAGATAAAGGATACCACACAATCGTAACAGTACACACTAAACACCAACAAGCTAAATACAAGAACGGTGTACCCTATGTAGACAAGCCCACTATGAACGACATAGCAGGAGGTATGCAATGGTCTCGTAAAGGTATGATGGTTATTAATGTATGGCGATGCCCCTTTGGATTGGAAGATGCTAACGGTGTGCCATACGAGCCTAACCAAGTAGAGATTACTGTGGTCAAAGCCAAGCCTAAAATTGTAGGTAAGCTAGGAAGTGTTACATTATTTTATGACAAACTATCAAACAGATATTATGAAATCGACAGTAAAGGAAAGAAAAGATTCGCATATCAACAGTCTGATTCTTGAGCGTAAAACAGCCTTTGCCAACTTGGTGATGGCTTACCTCAAGTTTAATGTGAGCGATGCCCTAAACATAGTAGTTGAAAAAGACGGCAACATATCTATCAATGGGAACTATTATAAGCTCGATGTGTCAGACTACACAGGATGCACAGAAAATTACATATTCTACAATCCTTCTTCAGGTAGATTATTGATTCAGAAGAATGATGTTAAAAAAATTTATAAACTAGACGTTAACTTATATGACGAGTCAGTAAATTAGTATTATGGATACAAGAGATTTAATACTTGAGGAATCGGAAGCAGCTAGAAATTTGCTTCTTCTGAAGAACGATGCTTATGGTGATTCAGCACTAAACCCTGCAAACATATTTTCGCAGGGCAATGCGGTTGACAGCCTATGCGCTAGGATTGATGATAAGCTAATGCGTATTAAGATGCGTGGCATCACGGATGAAACAGAAGATACGGTGCAAGACCTTATTGGATACTTGATATTGCTGAAGGTCGCACTAAGAATCAACAGATGAGTTTAGAAAAATATCTTTCAGATTCTATAAAGCTAAACAAAGACAGGGTGCAACACTCTGTCGATATGGGCAAAAGTGCTGAGGCTCTTTTCAAGAAACTTACCAATTCCAAGAAGACAGATGTTGAGCTTGACAAAAAGCACGTTGACTTCTTTTGGGAAGGTAAACTTGTAGATGTCAAGGGGCTGAAGCCCTGCCACAAGCAAGGGTACTTGCTTATAGAATTTGTAGGTGGATACGGTACTAGAGGTTGGTGTTCTAAGCAATCTAAAGCAGAATATATAGCCTTTATGTTTCCTGATAAATTCTATGTCTTTGACAAAGATGTACTCAGGGAGAAAACTATTAGCCTTTGCCCCAAGTATGAGGGCGAGGAATCTGTACTGCGTAAAAATAAAACCCCTATAGAAAAGGGTTTATACAAATGGCTAGGTCGTTGGAGCAGGAAAGATGTGTTTACCTACATCAAGTTTGAAGATGTAAAAGATATTATATATGACACCATTGACATACCTGCAGATAGAACTTAACTTACCCAAGCCTCCCTCGCTAAACCAATACTATGCAGGGAAGCATTGGGCGATACGAAAAAAACACAAAGATGATTACAGCAAAATCTGTAAAGAAGAGCTTGAGAAAGGTGATGCGTTCACTATGGACAGCTACGAAATTCATATTACTTACAATTCTCGCCACGATGTCGATAACATTATTCTTGTTTCGAAATTCCTATCGGATACTCTCGTTGCTATGGGTTCGGTCAAAGACGATGGTAATAAATACTACAAAAGACTTAATATCAAAATTGACAAAGACCTTCCCAAGGATTGCTTTTTGGTCAAAATAAGATGTTACGGATACAAATTAAAAGAAGATGGAAACGAACAGGAACTATCAGAATTGTAAATTAATTAGAAATAGAGTTGACTTATATCTTTACGAAATGTCTAAACTGTTTACAAAAATAGGTATTGATTCTACTGAAGAAGAAATACAAGAAGCCTACAGGAGAGAAAACGAATACATAGATTGTATTGCTAAACTAGACCCTGAAAAGGCAAAAAATCTTAGGTCAAGTTACTGATGTTGTTTAATAATTCATACGAAGAAATAACTAATAGTGAAGCGAATATCCTTATTGATATATACGAAGCAATCGAATATATGGTCAGGCACAATCAATCCGTCACATTGGTTGGATTGGGACATATCCTCGACATTAAGCCGTCAGAATTATCAGATTATCTACCACAGATAATAACAATACTTACTAAGATTGAAGAAAAAAACTCGATACAATAAAGAACTAGTAGAACACGAGGCTCATTTATCTGTTGAGCAGGATGCTATAACTAACGAGTTAGGTAAGTTTATATACCAAAGGTGTATAGAAATATCAGGCTCTGCGTTCTTTACCAACGGAGATGACGAGCTTAAACAAGCTTTAATTGACGAGGCTGTTATGCGTGTTTGTGAAAAGTTTCTTCATTACTATAAAGAAGGTGGCTCTGCAGCCAACCTGATAATAACAATGATATACTCTACGATGACCAACAAGATTGTAGGTCTAAAGTGGAAAGATAAATATGGTCAAAGAATTAAAGGAAAGGTCGTGTGTATAGAAAACGGAGAAAAGTTTACACGGCTAGTTAAATATGTAAAGGACGATAACATAAGTAAAAAATTATGATGGAGATTTATAACGATTGGATTTTAGTAAGCAGCATAGGATTGCTGTTTGCATTTTTATTTGTCTTTGAACCCTACGGTTGGGTGATGGAAAGATTATTACCGTTTAAGCCATTTAACTGCGTTCTGTGCTTCTCTTTTTGGTCAAGCCTACTCTTGTATGCTTACCTTGGAGAAAACCCCTTATATGCAATTTATACAGCTTTCATCGCAGAGCTGTCTTATAGAAAATTAGTTTCAGAATAATGTAGATTAAAATACCTATGAAGCTAATCAAGTCAGTTAGACAAATTACCAAGATTATATTACATTGCACCGCTACCCCTGAAGGTAGGGATGTAGATGCAGCAGACATCACTCGATGGCACAAGAACAGAGGATGGAGAAACAATGGCTACCACTACATCGTTAAGCTAGACGGAACGATAGAGGAAGGTCGCAGCGTACAAATGGTAGGCGCACATACTATAGGACACAATGTAGGAAGTTTAGGCGTTGTTTACGCAGGAGGATGTGATAAGGATATGAATCCTAAAGATACAAGAACTCCCGAACAAGACATCGCACTAACCAACCTGTTGTCTGCCCTATTAGAAATGTACCCTATAGCTACGCTACACGGACACAATGAATTTGCTAACAAGGCTTGTCCTAGCTTTGATGTACAGAAAGAATATAACTTCTTAATTAACAAGTAAACTTTATGAAAAATGATTTTGATGTTAGCGATAGCTTCGCTGACTTTGTAGACCTATTGTCAAATGATGAGAAAAACAATAACGCTCAATGCTCCATTGATAATCCTGAGTGTGAAGCGTGTGGTAGCTAATTATGAACCCACTAAAGAAAATACTAACAGGGAGTGTGAAGGAAACTGTGGATGCAGTTGCCAATGTGGTAGATAGATTTGTAGCAACCCCTGAAGAGAAAGAGGCTATACGTCAAAGTATAGAATCAGAAATTACCAAGCGTTGGGAAGCTGATAGCTTAACAGACTCTTGGTTATCTAAGAATGTACGACCATTAACACTAGCAACTGTTATGATATTTCTTGTACTAATGACCTTCTTTGAAGGATTCGGTATAAGCAGTATTAATGAGAGATGGATAGGGTTATGGGAAATGGTAAGCGTAACGGTGATAGGCGGATACTTCGCGGTAAGAAGCGTAGACAAACGGACGAAATTGAAATAAAGTGGTGCGATATTGCACCAATAGAATGTACCTGCTTAGGTACTAATTGTAAACAAAAGGGAGGGCGTTAGCCCTTCTTTTTTTTGTTGTTTATTATCCACCACTTCTGCATCGTATATCCTATTGATGCTACTAGAAGTAATATCTTCAAGACCTCTTCTAATTCAGAAAAAGATAATGCCATTGTCGCTGCGTTGACTGTTAGAACTTTGAGGTCTGTAGTATCCATAGGTTATATTATTAGCACTCGCTATCAGAGGTGCTTGATTTAGGATAGAACACAGAGGAATCTTGATATACATCCTCAGCCTCAAACAAATCGTTATCACAACCTTCAGCAGTTGCAATAGCTTTTATAGCTGTTTTTCCTAAAATATAGTTTACAATTCTTTTATTTATATAGGTAATCTTAGACTCTACCGTTGATGATATAGCATCTAAAGACATTTGGTCTGATTTGTTTTCTTCATTCTTGGTACGAGCTGTCTCGCTACGAAGCACAGAAATGGCAGCTCTAGCAGAATACATAGCCAAGCAGTATTTTACCAACTTAAACAATTCCTGCTCATCAGCATCTAGTGTTTCAGCTAATACCTTAGCCTCAATGTCTTCGTATAGACAAGAGCCTAGCAGGTCTTGTATAGATGTGTACTGCTCTAACTGTATCAGGGCTAGTAATGCACCTCTATCTAAACGCTTAGGTAATGGGAAGTTTTTGTAGAGGTAGTTATCGTCTATGAATATAATATCAACCATTGCTTATATCTTCTGTGTTAGCACCTTTCAATGATTCTAGGCTAATTTCTTCTTCTACAATTCCTACGTTCATCTTATCGTAACCAACCGTACTGAGTATGGTGTTTAGTCCGTCAAGGATTGTTTTCCTGTTTGGTAAAGTTTCTGTAGCTCGGAAGATTTGGTATGCTGTAACCAACTCGTTACCTGTACCTCCTAGCTTACCTGCTACCATAACACCAAATAATGTAGGGCTAGTAATATTGTGAGCAGTAAGTATCTTAGCATCGTTTAGTCTAGACAATACATCTATCGTTTTATCTAGGTTAGACACATCCATAGGAGTAAACTTAGGAGCATCTTCTTCTTTCTTTACCCACGATACAATGAAGTTATCTGCCTGTGGTCCTGTGAAAGACTCTTTAAACTTATCGTACTCATCACGCTTTTGCTCCGCAGACATATTTCTACCAATGAAGGTGGCTAGTACCTTCGGTGTAAAGCCGTTCTCAGCAGAGTTTTTAATGTGCTGACCAAATGCAAAATCACCTGCAATATAATGGTAAGCAGAAATATAGTTGGGGACTCCGTAATAAGGATTCCCTGAATACGGATTAGCGATATATAGAAGAGCCTCTGTAGCTTTCTTATCAAACTTATCAAAGCTCTTAATCTTTTTAGGTTCGTTGTGCTGAACACTAGCAGCGTTGTAACCAAAGTACCTACGCACTATATAGTGTGTTACTTTACCTTGCTCGTTAGGTTCTCCTGCACGAACACCTTTAGGGTCTATAGACTTTAATTCTACAATCTTAGTTCTCTCCTTATTCCAACGTACATATAAAGCACAAGCACCCTTATGCTCGTAGTGGAAAGCAGCGTGTGATAACACATCATACATACTTACATTAGAACCACCACAATGGTTCATAAATGCTTTTAGTTCTGCCTTAGATTTGTTGGTAGATAGAAAATCATCTTCGTAGCTTACCTCGTTGCCAACAATCATTTTCGCCTTCTTAGTCAGAATACCGCTATGGACAGGAGACTGTCGTAGCATCTTATCTAGTATAACAGGAAAATCATCATTTACCCCAAACTTGATGTAGCTACCTTCAGTCGTTTGACCTAGCTTGTAGCGCATATTAAGGTCACGGATAGTGTTCTCCAATGCGTTGGAAGAAACTACGTTTGCTGTGCCTTGTACATAAGTCTTCGGTGCGAAGAACTCTGTTATATTATTTATCAATCCCATATACTATAATTTACAAGTCTACAAACCTAACACTATCACCATATATACCTGCTCCTGTTTGAGTAGATACATAGTCTTCTATATGCACTAGGTATGTATATTCATTGCTACCATTTATAAGCGTTAGTGTGTATTCACCTCCATCTTCTAAAGGGTATTCTTCAGATAACAAATCTATGTTTAAAGTAATGAAATCTTTGCAAGAATCGTAATTATTATTGTCCTGTAAACCCTCAAAGGTAAGTTCGTAATCACCTACTACCTTTGATAACTTCACGGTAAATTCTCCTGTAAAGGATGCTAACTTTACAAAAGACAATGTGTTTACTCTTCCCTTTTTAAGATGCTTCATTAATTATTTATTCTTCAGTTATTTCGGGTGGATTACAGTATTCGCTATCAGGAAATAGCTCACAATAGGTTTTAGCGTACTCGTCTCTTTGGCTTGAGCTACCAAAGCTATGCACTCCTAATGGTGTAGGGAACACTATAGCACTTTCCCAATCTGCGTGAGGCTCACCACTCCAAGACACATCTACCGCATACTTTTCAGACAACACAGGTGCTGTAACCTCGTTGCCTTCTTCATCGTACTCACCTGCTACCTTTACAATATAGCCAAGCTTTACTATTGATTGCGTGAGGTTGCCTTCTTCATCTCTTAAAAGGTCAATAGCTTTATTAGCTTCTGCCTCATCTACGAACTCGTATTTTCTTGTTATATACATATCTTATGAGGTTAGGGTTTCTAATTCTGAATCTGTTAATCCACTCTCAAAAACGATAGCTTGATGCACCCTACAACTTGGTTGGATATTAGACTCGTTGAATTTTACACGAGATAAAAGACTTGTTCTTGTATAGGTACTTGTTCCGTTGACACCCACCATTGAGCCGTTTGCTGCAACTCCTTGCTCACCGCTACTATATCTTACCGCTACTTTATATCTTGTGTTTGGACTTATAGCTACAAGGTTGCTCTTTGAAAAAACACCAATGTCATCTGCCGTTATCAATAATCTTAAATCATTTGTTGCTGCGCTTTTATAGAACAAAACTCTACTTTGTCCATCTTCGCTTTCTAAAGCAATCCAATTTTGATTTTCTGCCGTTGCTCCATCTAAAAATTCAAAGTCTAAAAAGAATGTACCTTCTTGTTGTCCGATTACAGAAGATATATTTGCAGTAGTATTTTCTTCCGCATTCCTCGTAACGCTTCCGCCACTATGGTTAGGTATGTAGCTTGTTGGGTAGCTGCCTTCTTCTATAACTGCTCCGTAAATATAGTAGTTGCCACTATCTGTGTGTGATGAGTAAGTATTATCGGGATATGCTTGTATTTGAAAACCTCTATTTCCCGTATAGCTTCCGTATATTCTATACCATCCGTTACCATAATCTTCAAAATCTAAAGAACCTACTGATATTGGAGATGTCGTTAAGTCTACATTTTGCCCACTTATCTTAAAGTGGCTAAATGTTCCTTCCTTTATAAAAACTGATGATATATAAGTTCCGCTTGTATGGTTAGCGTATAATCTGCCATTGCTTCCTACGGATATTAAAGAACCATTTTGCAATCCTTCGGGAGAAATAATTTGATTTGATGTTGCGCTTACTCCCGAATCTTTTATATAAAAAGAATCTTCAAAGTATTCACTATATTCTAATATATTAGTCCTACTCGGTTCAAGTAAAAGACTCGGACAACTTGCCCCACCGCTATAGTCAAATCTTGGGGAGTCCTCTAAAATACCTGCAAAGCCCTTACTTCCTACAGGGCTTGTAATCCATTCAGTAGCTACTAAACCTATTTCTATTTGTGGTCTTGATAAAACCACATCGCCTAAAGTACCACTTGATGTACCTACTCCAAACCTAAAAGTTGTGCTTGCCGTTTTATTAAAAACAACGCTATAACGCTTTCCTGCTTGAACATTATCCGAATAATTTATTTCAACACCATCTTCATAAGCAAATAAGAAAGTTGCAGAACCTGACCTTGATAGTAAATAACTTAAAGGTATTGCGGTAGTTACTTCATCCACATAAACTGAAACTACTACTATTCCATTTGTGGTTATAGTAGGAGAATAAATAAACGCTCTACTACTCGCATCTAAAGTTTGGAATCTTATCTGCCCTTCAGTAGCGGTTACATCAAAAGTTCCCGTTCCCGAAAGAAATTGATTACTCCATCCTGTTGGTTTTGTATCGGTTGAAACGCCATCCCATACCGAATTTTCAAGCAAGTTTTCCCTTCCTTTCTCTATCAGTCCGTTGCTATCTACCCTTGTAGCCGTTAGGTTTGAACCTCTTGAAAAGTCAAAGTCTGCTGATGGTGTGACTACTTCTTTAACCGATACATTGTCTATTGAAAAATTATGCGACACCCCCGTTTGCATGGCTCTTAAAAACACTTCTGCAGTATTTACGGGTGTAACATAATAAGTGTAAATACCATTTGCACTAACATTATTAAACGCATAAACTCCACCCATATAAAACCCTAATATACCACTTGTGTAATTTGAAACCTCAAGAATTACTTTGTAAGTTTTATTAGCGGTAAAACTAAAATTTTGTTGTATTCTTTGCCCCTTAGCGGCATTTACAAAATTAGCTTTTCCGTTAGATATATTTGCATCTGTACCACTCGTTATATTCCAATCGCTATCCGTATCAAAACCACCATTAGTAACTAACTCATTCCCATATTCGGGAACGGGCTTCATACTATAAGCCTTCCCATCTTTCCCTGCACCACCTCTTGGTAAGAATACTAAACTTGCATCACTATATAAACTCATATCTTCTTAAACTAATGGTGTTAAATCCGCAATCAAACAACTCGTACTCTCTACACTACCGCCATCAGCAGCAACACGAGATGCGAAAGGTGTGGCGTATGTAGTCGGTGTATGTGCGTAATCCGTTATTGTGTAATACTCGTCAAGGTTTTCAAACAAACGGTTTCTTTCATCTTGTGATGCACTATACCCTAAAAGCTCAAATACATCACCATCAAAGTCTTCACCAAGATTTTGTACCTCAAAAGTACCTGCTTGTGTTGTGGTAGTTGTGATTAAATCTGTATTGTTCTTAAACAACCCTAATCCGTTAGAAGCATCTCTCTCAATCTCCCAAGCGTACAGATTGGTAAACCCATCGTTAGGCAAACTTAATGTTGCTCCACCACCATTTACTCTATAGCTTATCTGATTGTCCGATAATGCCACTTGATTAGATGTTGTACTTCCTTCTATAATGTTACCTGAACCACTTGTCCTATAAGATTGACCTATAAAAAACAGACTGTAATCATTTGTTATCTGTAATATTTCTGTAGACCAACCGCTTGAGTCCGTATAGTTACCTCCTGTCTCTGTATATTGTAAGTACCTTGAACCGCTAAATCGCATAGTTGGTAATCCTGTCACAGGGTCTGTAAGTACAGAACCATTTATAACTATAGGTGGTTGTTGTGTATTAGTAGCTGTAGCAAAATGAGATGTACCCCCTAATTGCTGATACCATATCTTAACATAACAATCTGCTCCTTCAGCAAAAGTTTGTAATGCAGAAGTATCTACTCCATCATCACTAAAACCGATGTCTTGTTCTGTGTTATCAGAAGACCTACGCACACGAACACACTTGTCCGAATCATCCCTTACCTTGCGTAAAGAATAACCGAATAAAGCGTTTTGTCCGAACTCATCTAATGCAGCACCTGTACCTAATGAACTTCTTGAAACACTTAAATATGATGTAGAAAGTGTATTAAGAAATGCCATTAAGATGCAAGATAAGCGATTGCTGTTCCGTTAGTTATCGTGATAGATGTAAACTTACCTAAGATTACTCCACCTTTAGGGATTACTTGACCTGTAAGGTGGTCTCCATTTACCGATGTAGCTTCTACAGTAACTGCTGAGTTTAATGCTTGGATAGAGCGAAAGCTCTCTCCTGCCACAGATACTTCTTCTGTTGGAGGATTTGCACCCGAATTACCTGTAAGTATTCTAAATCCGTAGTCTCCTGTACTTGCTTGGTAGAAATTACCGTCTTTAATTATATTCTCGAAAGACATATTATTCTTTATTTAATTTACAATTATTCTTCTATTTCTTCTTCTTCAACAACAGGTATCATCTCAGGATTAGCCTCGTAACACGCTGCTGTATATTCTTGTGCTGCTTTAGCACCAAAGGTATGTAGTCCTACAGGCTCACACCATATCATTTGTTTATTCCAATTAGGGTCTGCCTCACCATCCCATAGTACATCTATATGGTAGCTCTCAGAGCCTTCTATTTCTCCTAAGTGTGCTATGATGTGGTTGTGTGTAGGGTTACCTTCTTCGTCTACGCCTAATGCGTTTATCTTTGTAGTGGCAGCACCTTTGCTACCGAACTCGTATTTACGGAACTGTCTCATATTAAAGGGCTGTTAGTGCTTCGCATTGATTATCTGTTAGCTCTGTGTTAAACACTAATAAAGATTTTAAATTACCTTCTCCCCCTAATCCACCAATTTTAAATGTATCAAATTCAGTTATATCAGTAGCAGTTGCGCTTCTAATTTCGTCACCATCAACAAACAGCTTACAAGCATTGGATGTTGAGTTGTATTTAAACGCAAGTTTTACATCTCCTTCGGGAAGTTCGTAAGAAGAAAACACATCTGAGTTGTCATTATTTTTAAAAAATAAAGTAAGTCGTTTAGGGTTTACTTGTGAGGTTCTTCTTAGAAACACAGCTCCACCTTGATTTCCATCATTTCCAATGTGAATTGTTGAATTAGACGAATCTCTAACAATGCTTTTGTTGCTTATGTTTAAAAATACTGTTATGTCATCAAAACCATCACTATAAGTTAAATCATTAAAGACATCCGCAGCTCTCGTAGCACTACTATTATAAGTGGGTATGTAGGATGTTGGGTAAGAGCCTTCTTCTACTTGTGCGCCATAAGCATACATATTAATATTAGAGCCACTACTTACAAAACGGATGCTACTTGTTGTTGTGCTTGTAGCAGTAAATGTTGTGCTATATCTATTCCAATCGTTATCTATTGTTATAGTTTCAAGTTGAGTAGTTCCGTGACTGCCAATATTTATTGAAGTATTACCTCCATTATTTTTTAAGTATACTGAAAATGTATAAGTAGTACCCGATGTTAAAGCAACATCATATCCTACCCTACTGCCGCTTGAGGGAGATTCTACCAATGTAGCGTTTTTATTTCCATCGGGAGAAATGAATTTATTGGTGGTTAAAGTAGTTCCCGAATTTTTATCCCAATCTTCAAAATACTCACTATACTCAATCAAATTAATCCTACTCGGCTCAAGTAATATACTTGGTGTGCCTCCTGTGTAATCTATACGAGGCATAGAATCTGTTAAGCCCTCGTATACAGATGCTGTGGTAGTTTCAATATAAGGCGTTGCAACAAGACCTTGTTCTAACTGAGCATCTTGAATGTAAACATTTGCTCCCGTTGTAGCATTTGATGAGCCATCAGCATCTACCACATAAATTACACAATTTGTATGTGATGTTTTATTCCCCATTACACTACATCTAAACCAACCATTTCCAATAGATTCAATTTTAGCATCTATATTGTTAAAGTCATTTCCTACCGCTCCATTGCCGCTTAAATCAAAATAAGACGCAGAAGTATTTGTTCCACCCGTTATCTGTATTCTAAAAAAGTTGGATGTCCCTGCTTTAGCATATACGCTAAATGTCTCAACTCCCGTATTTGAAACTGATTGAGTAATTGATGAAAAATTATTGTCAGATATAGCCTCTAATTTCCAAGCGGAATTAGTTCCATCGTATCCCTAAAAACCGCTTGTTATAGAACGCTTATTAAGGTCTCCACCCCAAGTAGTATCAAACTGATTACTTTGGAGCAATAGGTTTGCTCTTTCCTTCTTGATGTATCCATCAGCTCCTACCCTCGTAGCAGTATCTGTACCTCTCGTATAGGTAAAGTCTCCGCTACCATCTACAGGCTTGTGGCTATACACCTTAGATTCTTTGTATCCACTTGGAAACAACACGAGAGATGCTTGGTCGTAGATGTCTTTGGTAATGTCTCTGTACGATGCAGCAGCCTCAGCAGATGCCTCTACAGTACCACCATCGTCTAACACCCTTTGACCGAAGTCACCAATGCCTATTCTGATAGCATCAACAAGGTATCCTGTTTTGTTTATAAGGTAAGACTTTACATTGGATACAGTAGTTACTGCATTAGAAAGAAAGCCGCTACCCGAATTGGTTAAATAACTCATTAATCAAAAATTGTTTGGTCAGTGAATACCGATTTGCTATCCAATAACAAAGAAGCTATTCCGCTTTCTGTGTTTAGATTAATATTCACAAAAGACTTATCACTAACACCTGTTCCTGAAGAAGCCTCGTAGTTCATAGTCAATCCATCCATCCATCCTGAGATACTAACGCTATCGTTATTATGCAACAAGACACAAACGATGTCTTCTCTACGAGACATATAGTCAATCTTATTTACTTTATTATCTACAACAGGAGATTGGATTACAATATTTGTAGCAACTAAACCTAGTCCGTTTGTAGTGTTTTTGTTTTCACCAAAAGATGTAGTACCGTCTTTTTTGTTGTGTTCAAATACAACTGTATCTGATTCAAGCAAGTCTACATTAGTAACTTGAGTTTCATCAGAAGGATTGAAGGTGATAGTAATATCACTTTGTAGTGTTAAAATAGCTTTCTTGATACCGCCTGTAGTTCTCTTGTTACAGTTGATGTCAATGTCGCTAAGTATTATCGAGCAGTTGAAAGCCATATATTTTTTATATTAAAAAAGGGGAGAGGATTACTCCACTCCCCTTGTTATAATTTACAAGATTGGTATTAACCAATGATTGTAGCAAAGTCAGCAGCCGAAGCGATGCTGTAGGCAAGACCGTTTTCCTCACCTGTTAGGGTAAGTTGAACACGGTTTTTCTCACCACGAGCAGCACCTGAAGACATATCGACAGTAGCAGCATACAATCCGTAGTCAGCACCCACTAGGTGATGAGTACCTGCAGCAGTTTCAACAAAAGCTACTAACTCAGCACCTGCAGTTGCAAGTTCATTAAGTTCACTTACAGTAGCAGCTTTCATCTTAGGAAACTCTACAGTAATAGAAGGAACGGTAGTTGACGTACCGTCAGCGTTAACGGTCTTTACTTCGTTGAAAGCAGAGAATCCGTCTTTAAGGTTAAATGTGTAATCAGCAACATTTGCGACAACACCTGCAGTAGAAACAACACGGGTATCTTCGTTTATAACGAGAGAAGACCCTGCTATTACTGTGTCTACTTCTGACTTAGCTGCGATAGATAACTTTGTTATACCACCTATACCCAAGTCTGCGCAGTCGTAAGTAATTCCTGATAAGGTTACAGAACAAGCCATTTTTTATAAGGTATTAAAAAGGGAGGGCAGAACCCTCCCCTTTGTTATTATTCAGTTATTAAGAAGGATTTGCAGCAAGTACAATTTCACTTCCTTTCATGTAAGAGAAACCTACTTTGAAACGTCCCCAAATGTACTCAGCATTTTCTTTAGCTTCGTACTCAGAATCAATAGCCATTACATCATTGTAATCGTCAGTCAACATAACCAAGTTACTTGGAGCTGAGATGAAGAATTTTTCATCGTTATCGGCTTCACCTGATTCATTGTTAAATCCTGAAAAGTGAATAACCTCCATTCCGTAGAATGTTGGAAGCTCACCTGCGATGATACCTGCAGGAGTTGTAGTATGCTCTTGAGCAATAGCGATTTGGTACAGTTGGTACAATTTAGTGTTCAAGAAGAACGCAGGTTTGTACTCACGGTCAGCATCACCATAAACAGCAGCCAACATAACTTCGCTCATACCCTTATAAGCAATTTCCATTGCATCTATAATGTTACTTGCATCTAATGTAGCCTTGTCGTGGTCAGCATCGATAACATCAGAATCATTTTCCATTTCAGTCAAAAGACCTACAGCAGCAAGACTCAAAGTTTTTTGAGCAGCTAATTTTGCGAAGTAATCAAACACCCAATTACGGAACTCAACATCCATTGTTTCAGGATTGTGCTGTCCTTTCTTTAGTGCGATACCACGATAAGACTTTTCTAATGCGTGTTTACAGTTTTTAAAGTTCCAAGAGTAAGTTTCAACGCTCATCTCTTTTTCTGTGATAGAAGCATCATTGTTGTTTGAAAACTCACAGTCATCTCCAACTTGAAAAGCCTGAGTACTTGCAGTAAAAATAGGAATGTTTACTTTATTTTTTACACCATCAACAAGTGTGAAGCGGTCAAGTAAAGCCGCCGATTTTACCATTGCATCGATAAATAAATCTCTGCTACGGTCTCCCCATAACGATTCAGTATTCGCTAAATCAGGAGTGGTATTAATAGTAGTTGCCATTATATAATAGTTTTAAAAAAAATTCGTTTAAGTTAATTTACAAAATCTTAGTACAAGCTCGGAAAGTGCTTATTGATAAGATTTATTTTTTCAGAAGTGATTGTTTCAAAGTTAATAGTTTTATCTACTTCCTCAGCGACAACTTCTTCTGTCTGCTGTGCGGTAAATTGCTCTTCAACTTCTTGCTCGTTTACTTCTTCCTCAGTAGCTTCGTACTTTTCTTCTTCTTTCATGTCCTCTTCCTCTTCTTTAGAGTCTTCAGCCATTTCTTCCTTTTCTTCTTCATCTTCCTCTTGAGCCATATCGCCCATAGATTCGATGTGCTTTTGAATCATTTCAATAGCGGATTTTAAATCTTCCACTCCTGCAAACTTCTCTTCAAAAGATGTCAATGCGGATAATAGAATCTCATTCTCAGATTCCAACCCTTCGATACGCTCTTGGAACTTATTAGTCATTGTCTCAAATTGAGCCTCTAACTTACCAAGCTCCTTAGCAAATGAAAATTCAGTCATTTCTTCTTTGTTTGTTGGTGTTATATTAGCAGCAATCTCAATAGAGAAACCATTTATCTCCCCATCCTTAATTGCATTGAATAATTCGTCAGACTCAATCTTAGCCTTTACGAATACTGTTCCGTTTGGTAAATCAAATCCGTAGTCCGTAGACTTATCGTTATCGGATTCTTTCATCCAAATCTCTAGCATCACAACATCAGTAGTATCATTCTCGTGCTGTATGCCAAATTCGTTAAACAACCCCTTCTTGGAGTAGTTGTACATTATATCTCTAATTGTATCTTCGGTAAAGCGTACATAGTAAAAACCATTCTCAGCAGACTGTCTTAGGATTTCCTTGTTAGGAATCATAATTGGTCCAACCACCTCACGCTTCTCATCGTTGGCAAACATCTCAATGCTTTGCTTAGAGAAATAAATAAAGTTTTCTTCAATAGCAGGTTTGTCTACAAGGGAAATCTTATACATCCCCTGCTCAAAATCCTCTAGTGTTATATCGTATAATGGTAAATCTTTGTCCATTACTTCTTTGCTTTTTTATGCCACTTAGGAAGTAGGTTGTTATCTTGAACATACTTCTTATTCTGTGGACTTCCGTTCTTTAATAAGTACATAAACGCATTTAGTCTTGCGAGACCCCATTGCGCTGCACTAGTGACCTTTGGGCTATGACCCGTGTTGTACGCACCCATACCTCTAAGAACCACTTGCTTTGCTGCACCCATTCCAATCTTTTTGTCAGGGTACTTTTCATTATATTTGTCTACCTTAGTCTTTATAGACTTAAGAATTTTTGCAGATAGCTTTCCACCTTTTCCAACACCTTTAGGATTCTTCTCAGGAGTGTCGCTCTTAGGTGCTTTAGGTGATTTTTTAACACTACCATCTTTTCCTTGGGTAGCATAACAATCGCAGTAGCCTTGTTTACAATCTTCTCTTTTGCCGTTCTTCTTCGGGCATTTAGCCTTGACCTTACGATTACCGTATGGGAGTTCAGCCACATCGACACTTGCTTTAACTGTTCCTTCTCGGATTGACTTAGCTTTTCTAATCGCCCAATTAACACCCGAAGTTCCTCCCCACCCAAGCCAAGCAACATAACCTCTATCTTTCCAAGGCGTACTCTTATACTTAGGGTCAATCGCAGCATTTTTTCTGTGACGATTAAACGCAGCCATAC
>Ga0228633_1000036_pt1 | contig 36304 bp, 42 predicted proteins | sample 41DmetaG_FD_182703 | JGI IMG/M metagenome (GOLD analysis project Ga0228633, IMG submission 182703) | Seawater microbial communities from Monterey Bay, California, United States - 41D | ecosystem: Environmental > Aquatic > Marine > Coastal | place: USA: California | collected 2016-11-13
GGATTATTTATTAGTGGAGCTAACGAATCAATGACATGGGATAATGGAAATTCAAGATTTAACTTCTCAGATGATTTACATGCAGCTGGTAATTTTACTTTATCAGGAACAGTAGACGGAAGAGATGTAGCTTCAGACGGAACTAAATTAGATGGAATCGAATCTAGTGCTACTGCAGACCAAACAGATGCAGAGATAAGAGCAGCAGTAGAAGCTGCTTCTGATTCAAATGTATTTACAGACGCAGATCATACTAAACTAAATGGTATTGAAGCAAGTGCTACTGCAGACCAAACTAATGCTGAAATCAAAGCTGCAGTTGAAGCAGCAAGTGATTCAAATACATTTACGGATGCAGATCATACTAAATTAGATGGTATCGAGGCTAGTGCTGATGTAACAGATACAACAAATGTAACTGCCGCCGGAGCATTGATGGATAGTGAATGTAGTTCTTTAGCTTCAGTAAAAGCAATCAACCAAGGACTAACTACTTCTTCAGATGTAAGTTTTGATAGTATAGGTATTGGTACTGCCGCACCTGGTACATCTGGTGTAATTAGAGCAGCAAATGATATAGTAGCATTTTATTCTTCAGATGAAAGATTAAAAGATAATATAGAAGTAATTCCAAACTGTCTTGGAAGACTAAAAGACATTAAAGGAGTTGAATTTGACTGGAATGATAAACAATCAGTTTACCAAGGACATGATATAGGAGTTATAGCTCAAGATATTGAAAAAATAGCACCTTCATTAGTAACTGATAGAGATAATGGATTTAAAGCTGTAAAATATGAAAAGTTAACAGCTATACTTATACAAGCAGTAAAAGAATTAGCTGCTAAAGTTGAAGAATTAGAGAATAAATAAAAAGTTATAAATAATGGGTTACGTTTTAAATGCGGACTTAGAGACAAGTCTCGGTCCAACGCAAGAGTTGTATGTAAGGGTTGAAGGATTTACTTTTAATAAAGTAACAGCTCAACTTAGTTTTCAAATTACCTATTGGGTAGATAGAGAAAAGGCTATTAAGTTTAATAAGATCTTTCTTGAAGAACCTAATAAAAATGCAAAGGGATTAATACAAAATAAAGTTATTCACTTTGCAGATGATGAAGAAGAAGGAAAGGAATTAGAATTAAGCCAATTTGAAAAGGTATTAGTTGCTAATGAAGATGAGATAGAAATTCCAATTTTTGAAGAACAAGATGTAAGAAAAGATGTTCCTTATATTAGTTTCGATGAGAATGGAGATGAAATAACAAAATATAGAGAAGTAATTAGAAAACAAAAAGTGCAAGTAGGAATGAAGAAAGAGATGAGATCAGTAATCGACGTAAAAGCTTTTAACAATATTTACGAGTACTGCTACAAAAAACTTCATGAATATCTTAGCACTTTGTTTCCTTTAGAACAAATAGTAAAAGTATAAGATGGCTAGATTTACCTACGGTGCAAATAATGTAGAATTCGAAACATTCAACTCTTGGTCGAATGCTTTAGATCCAAGTGTTACAAGTAATATATCAATGTCTGTAGCTTTTTCAGAATTCCATCCTGGACAAACTGAAGATTATGCAGCATCGTTTTTACAGAATAGTTCTATATTTTACGGAAGTGTCACTGCAGGTACTGGAGGTTCAGTAGGTTTAACTGCTCCTTATACTGTTACAGCTACAAATAATATTACAGTTAAAAACGTAAACGTTACAAATACATCGATTACAATCGAAGCTACAACAAGTTATCCATGGGTATTCGATTCATGGAGAACAGCTGCCGGAGGAGGCGGCTCACAAGTAGCTACTACAGCTACACTTACTATAAATGATGATAGTGGGGCAGATCATACTGAATACTATGCCTACTTTACAACTACTCATTTAGATCCACCATAGAATAATATAAAAAAAGGTTTTTGAAAATAATTTGGGTTTTAGATAACGTTGAAGGAGATAAGTCCTTCTATAGCAGACTATATATTCTTATATTAATAGCATCTATACGTTTATGGAAGAAATTCTATCCTAACGATAACTGTGTATTATATTGTGACGAACTAACAAGAGACACGTTAAATACTATTAAGGTACTACATCTATGGGATAGTATAGAGATATATAAACCAACAAGAAACATAAATCGTAAGATATTCTGGGCAGCAGCAAAATTAGAAGTACTTTCTATGCAAACTGAACCGTGTATAATAGTTGATAATGATTTCCATTTATACTGTCCTATTAAAGATTATTTAGATCCTAAAAAATTCTACGTTCATAATATAGAAGAAGGTAAAGGATACTATCCAAGTTATGTAGATCCATACGTTAGAAAACTTTCTTATAAACCCAGATGGCCAGTTGAATCAGTTAATGTTAGTTTTTTACAATTACCTGATCCTAAGTTTACTAAGGAGTATGCTTTCGGTAGTTTAAAACTTATGGAAGAGTTTACTGCTATGGATGTTCCTAATTCTCAATATTTAATTTTTGCTGAACAATTATTCTTAAGACATATGTTCAAAGAGAGAAATATTGACTTTACTTCTTTAGTTGGGACATACTGGGACTGTAACGCATGGGAATGGGGAGAAGAACACGACAGAGGTATATGGTCGATATATGAATCAGAGTTATATGTTAAGCACTACGGTCCATTAAAAAGATGGATAGTACATGATAAAGCCGATCAAAATTATGAAAGAGAGGTTTTACATTTGCTTAATTGCATAAATATTCCTAACTTAGACTTAACAAGTATAGATAAAAAGTAATGGGACTTATAGATAAAGAGTTTAGCAGACAGTTTTTAACTAACAATCCTCATATTGAAAAAGATATAAACGGAAAAGAAGTTAAAACTTTTAACCCTGTTAGATATAGATGGACTCATGGAGCTACAGACTACCACTTAGGTGACGGTTTACTTATATATTCTATAATTCAGTTAATGAGATATAAAACTTGTGTTTGTTTAGGTTCTGGTGCAGGATTTATTCCCAGAATAATGACTCAAGCTAGATTAGATCTACATAATCAAGGTATATTTGAAGGAGATCCCGACTATAATCATGGAGATATAGGAGAAACTTATTTAGTAGATGCTGCTAATGGAGTAGGAGGAAAAATAGATTACTCAGAAGAAGATAGTTTTTTTAGATATCAATTTAATCCTAGATTTATAAAAGATACTACTGAAAATGCTTTTTATAATTATTTTGTAAAGAAAGATATAAAAATAGACTTTTTACATATTGATGCAGGACATTCATATAAAGATGTTAAACAGGATTTCGATTTATATTCTAGATTAGTAAAACCAAACGGTATGATATCTATACATGATACAGATGAAAAATATCAAAAAGAACTTATTATTACAGAAGATGAAAAAGAGTATTATGAGTTTTTTGCTGGACCTCCAAAGTTTATAAAAGAGATAGGACCTGAATGGAAACAGTTTAATTTTTTTAATACAGGAATTCATCCTACTAAACCTGCATCAACAGGATTAACATTATTACAACATGCCTAATTTAGTTACAGTCGTCGGAAGAAATACACATATTTTACCTCATATGTTAAAACATTATGAAGATAAGGTAGATAAATCATATGTAGTAGTATATAGACAATCTGACGACGATAAAATATTAGAAGAAATAGAAGAATTAGGAATTACTCCTTATAAAATCGTAACAGAACCTAAGTTTAACTGGGAAAAAGTTACTGATCTTTATAATGAAGTTAAAAGAACTAAACCTAACGATTGGTGGATAGTATCTGATGATGATGAATTACAAGTATACCCTTATGATTTAGACTATATTGTAAACCATTGTGAAAGAGCTGGATATCATTTTGTTACAGGAGGATTTTTAGATAGAATTGGACCTGGTGGAAGTTTTCCAGAAGTTACACCTAATACTAACCTACATGAAGCTTTCCCTAATGCAGGATTCTTTAGATATCCAATGTCAGGAGCTAATCCTAATAAAGTAACTCTAATGAAAGGGCACGTAGATTTAGTCCCAGGACAACACTACGCTATAATAGAAAATAAAAACAGTTGGGGTAAGAGCCACAGGCGTAGAATGCCAATACAAGACGTATTTGTACAGGTTCACCATTTCAAATGGGACTCATCCGTACTACAGAGATTAATAGAGGTAGCAGCAGTAAGAGAAGACTATTCTTTTTGGAAAGAATATAATAAAATGCACAGAGAAATAGTAAAAAGTGATTATAAAATAAACTTAAAAAATAAGAAGTATTTAGTTGAAAAGCTCAAGAATAATTCTTATATTGATTATAAAGACTATCCTCATTGGGATAAATTAATTAAAATAATAACAAATATTTAAAAAATGGCAAAGACAGAAATTAATTACGAACAAGAAAGACTTTTATTAGAAGAAAGAAAAATAAAAGCTTTAGAAAAATTAGCTTCAGCTGTTGACTCTCTTACTTTATGGTTTGAAGAAATAGACAAAAGTGAATGGGATGAAAGAGCACAATGGTATTTAGCTGAGTTCTTAAAAGCTTCTCAAGATAAGAACGAGGATAGTGAGTAAGAAGTGCGGTATCATTGTTCCTTATAGGAATAGACACAAGCACCTTAAGCAATTCGTAGATAAATTACCCAGATATTTAAGCAACAGAGGTATTAACTACACAATTATTATAGTACAGCAAGATAATGCTTCTGCATTTAATAGAGGTATGTTATGTAATATAGGGTACCTAGAAGCTGTAAAGCAAAAGTGTGATTACGTAGTATTTCATGATGTAGATATGATTCCTAAAGATGTAGACTATTCATGGTCTAGATATCCGGTACATTTAGCTACTGATAATCTATCTTTTGATTCTTATTTCGGAGGTATTACTTTATTTCCAGTAGATGAATTTAAAAGAATTGATGGTTTTTCTAATAACTTCTGGGGTTGGGGATTTGAAGATGATGATCTTCTACTTAGATGTGTTAAAAAGAATGTTATATTAGATAGAGTAACAGTCAATTATGATAATAGTAATAGGGGTACAATTAAACTTAACGGAGTATCTGCATATATTACTTCTCCTAACATAATAAGTTATAGAAGAGACTTTTCTTTTGGAATTAAAGTAACATTAGATAAAATTGAATTAGACCATAACTCTGACTCAGATATATTTGATATATTTAACGTTAAAGGTTACGATTTTAGTTTACATTATAACTCTTTTAAGAGATTTGCTTTGCAGTTCTTTGATAGTCAAAATAAATTTTATCAAATATTCTCTGATATTCATGAAACTTCTCAAAACTATCTATTTGTAAATTATTTTGCAAAAGATAAACTAATGGAGTTTTATGTAGACGGAAACAAATTAGGAGAAGTAAAATTAGATAGTACTTTAAAAAATTACGGTTCTGAAGATCTTATTTACCTTGGATGTAATTCAGATCAAGAAAACTTTTTCAACGGTAGTATTGAATCTTTTTGCGTTTTTGATAAAACTTTAGATAAAAAAGAAATACAGACTTTAAGTTCTAATTACGATATTGGTTTAACTTCTAACTACGGTGATTATATTTCTTCAAGACATATTAAAATTTACTACGATAGTAGGTTTATGTATAATTACAAACTTATAGATCTATCTTCTAATAGAAACGAAGGTTTAGTTTATAATGCTTATACTACTAAATTAGGAGGTAAATCTAAAAAGATCTTTTACAAACCTAAAAGAAGAAAGAGTAAAATTCTATACCTTAAACATGAAGACGGTGGATTTGTAGGAGGTAGATGGAAAGATGATCTTACTAGATGGAACCAATTAAGGTTTAATAATGAAATAAAACAAGGTAGATGGGACTATGTAGAGGATGGTTTAACAAGCTTGGAATTTAAAATGCACGGTAAAAGAAAAGAAGGAAAAATTACATACCTTAACGTAGGATTATGAGTTATAAAAAAGGAGTAATATGCGGTAACTTCGATGTCATACATCCAGGCTACATTGCAATGTTCAAAGAAATGTCAGAAAACTGTGACTGGTTAACTGTATTACTTCATTCTGATCCGTCTATCGAAAGACCTCATAAAATTAAACCAATATTATCAGTAGAAGATAGAACTAAAGTGCTGATGGGTTTGAAAGGTGTAAAAGAAGTCTTATCTTATACCTATGAGAATGAGCTATATGATCTACTTAAAGAAGGTAGGTATACTATCAGGTTTTTAGGAGATGATTATATAGATAAACCTTTCACAGGAGTGGACTTAAATGCATGGGTTCACTATCTAAATAGAGATCACGGATGGTCTACTACAAAATTTAAAAAATTAATTGCTAAATCAGTATGAAATTAGGAGTTTGTGTACCTTATAGAGATAGAGAATTACACCTTAATGAATTTATACCAAAAGTAGGTAAATATTTAAAAAACCAAGGTATAGAGTTCTGCATGTATTTCTGTCATCAGACCGATAATAAACTTTTTAATAGAGGAGCTACAAAAAATATAGCAGCTAAACATGCTTTTGAAGACGGATGTACTCATATAGTATGGCATGATATAGATATGATACCAGAAGAAGGTGCTGATTATAGCTTTCCTAAAGATAATCCTAGACACATAGCAACTAAAATATCTCAGATGCAATATGGTTTAAAGTATCATGAGTATTTTGGAGGAGCTGTAGTATTTTCAAAAGAACAAGTAGAAAATACAAACGGATACTCTAATGACTATTGGGACTGGGGCATGGAAGATGATGATTTATTTTGGAGATGTCACTTAGAAGGGTACACTAACACTACTTACCTTAATGATAGAAAAGTAATTCAGACTTTTGCTAAATTTAACGGTGATACATCTGCTATAAAGATTCCTTTTGAAAGAAAGTTCAGAGGATTAACTACTAAGTCTCATACGATTTCTGCATTAGTTAGGTGCTATCAACAAGAAGATAAAACTAAAGTATTCTTGATTGGAGATAAAGAAAATAAATACGTTGAGTACCCTATATTTAGACTTCCTGGATATGATTACGGACTATCTTTTAATAACTCTAGAGCTTTATCATTAACATTCTGGAATAATTTTAATCAGCATAATTATATGTGGATTAAAAGATACGATAGCCAATGGAGCTGGGTAACAGCAGTCTTTAACAGTAAAACTAAGACTTCCCACTTCTACTTAAATGGCACGGAAGTAGACTCTAAAGCAGGACACGGTAGTCCTTCACCACATAGTTGGATTGGTAGCCTAAAAAATTACGGTTTAGCAGATATATACTTAGGACATACACCTACATTCCCAGATAAATACCATGGATTTTTCAAAGGAGATATAGCAAAAACTTTTGCATGGTCAAGAGCATTATCTCCTAGAGATGTAAAAAACCTACATAAAGAATTACCACAAGAAGATTTAGTACTGGATTTAGACTTCAATAACCCTAAAGCAGATTTTCAACAATCAGACGTTACTTACGGTACAGAAGAACTAATGATACCTAATTCAATAGTACCTCACAGAGTTGACGGTAAGTTCAGATGTTTACCTCATAAAGACGAAGGACTTGTAGATGGAAAATGGGCAAAGGGAGAAACAACTGCTGCTAATGAAAAAAGATTTGTTAAAGAGATGCAACAAGGAAAAATACAGTATAAAGAAGACGGAATCAAACAAGTAAAATATAAGCTTATAAGTGAAGAGAAATTAACACCTTGGGCTAAAATGATCAATATAGAGTTATGAGTAAAACATTATCATTCGACAACCCACATTACGTAGATACAAAAAAGCAACTTGACTTAGTAGGACCAGGAATGTGTCTTGCTAAATGGACTCAAGTAACTATTCACTTACAGATGGGTCAAACACACTCTTGTCATCACCCTAATACTCATCAAATACCACTTAGTGAAGTAAAACGAAACCCTTCAGCATTACATAATACTAGATTCAAGAAACAAAAGAGAAAAGAAATGTTGGACGGTAAGAGACCCAACGAATGTGATTACTGCTGGAATGTAGAAGATAATTCTGATAGATTTTCAGATAGAGTATTTAAATCAAATGAAAACTGGTCTAAACCTTACATGCAAGAGATTTTAGATCTAGGATGGAGAGGAGATTATAACCCTAAGTATGTAGAAGTAGCATTTTCTAATCAGTGTAATTTTGCCTGCTCTTATTGTGGACCATCATTTTCATCTAAATGGACTGCAGAGGCAAATAAGTACGGAGCATATCCTACAACTGATAAGTTTAATGATCTTGAAAACTTAAAAAGAGATAAAAGAATGCCTATTCACCATACAGAACATAACCCATATGTTGAAGCATTTTGGAAATGGTGGCCTGATCTATATAGAGACCTACATACATTTAGAATTACCGGAGGAGAGCCGTTACTGTCAAAGGATACCTGGAGAATATTAGACTATATTATAGAAGAAAAAAACCCTAATAAGAAACTTAATTTAGCTATAAATTCTAACTTAGGTATACCTGACAATTTAGTAGATAAATTTATAGAGAAAGTTAAAAGAATAGAAGATGAAGGTAGAGTAAACGAATTTATTATTTTTACCTCAGTAGATGCTTGGGGAAAGCAAGCTGATTATATTAGAAACGGTTTAGAATTTAATAAATTTTGGGCTAATATGCATAAAATACTTTCTGCATGTCCTAGAATTAATTTAACAGTGATGTCTACATTTAATGCTCTATCTATTCCTAGTTATTACCAACTAATAAACGGTATATACGATCTTAAAAAGACTTATGCGTCTTCAGATAGATACTGGACTTCAGCAGTCTTTTTAGATTCATCATACTTAAGACATCCAAAGCATCAAACAGCTCAAATACTACCTACCGAATGGGCAGATGAAGTATTTAGAACTGCTCAATACGCTGACTATTTAGGAATACCAAAATTCGACCATAAACACGTAGGATATTCTGATATAGAAATACAAAAGATAAAAAGAATATACGATTGGATGCATGCTTATAAAGATCCAGTACAAATTGAACGAAGTAGAGGTAACTTTGCTAGATTTTTTAAAGCACATGATGAACGTAGAGGAACAGACTTTGTCAAAACCTTCCCTGAATTAGAAGATTTTTACAGAAATTGTTTAGAAAAAGCAGATATTAAATTATGAAATTCGATGGAAACCTTTCTTACCTTTTTAATACCGGTAATAACAGCGGTCTTATAAGAAACAGTATAATACCAGTCTATAAAGACGATTGTACTATATTAACTAGATTTACTCCAGATATAGAGACTATGACTAGGATAATGCCTGATATAGGGTACTTGTCCTGTGGTATAGTATGTAAAAATGGAATGCATATAGGTATATTTTTTAAACAGATAGTTAATCACGTAGGAAACGATCCTTGGGTATTTAGATTTAGTTTTGAATACTGGGAGGAAGGAGCTACAGAGCAGACTATCTTAGATATAGATATAGACCCTAACACTATTGACGGTAGATCTTTTGATATAGAATTAACTAAAAAAGGAAAAACATTTATATTCTCAGTCGATGATGAAACTGTGGAAGGTAGTTATAGAAAATTAGTGGACTATAGTGATGCATACCTTTGGGTAGGAGCTGCCAATAAACTAGCTCCTGACTGGAAACATGAACTTTATGGTGATTTAGATAAAATGTATATAGAGTTAGAAGACACTCTTCCTTATACTAGGAGGTTATTTTTTGATGACTATGATAGTTTTAGAGATAAAGTAGTAACTCGTAAAAATTCTAAAGTAGTATTTCTGTCAAACTTCAAAAAAGTTACTTACTATAAAATCTTTGATGATTCAGATAATGGTAACCATCCAATAAAATACGATGAAGAATGGGTACAGTAGATTTTACAAAAATAAAAGTTTTAGTTGCCGACGGTGATAGTTGGACAGCTGGTGATATAGTAGATCCAGTTCGATTTAAAGACGAACCTTGGCACGTAAATCACCCTGACAATGCTGCATATAGATACCCAAGAGTCTGGCCTCATAAATTAGCAAAAAAATTAGGTATAGAGTGTATTAATATTAGTAATGCTGGAAGTTCTAATGACGGTATACTAAGAAGAACTTTAAATGAACTAGATAAGGTATTAGAAAAGTATAAACCTGAAGAGATTTTTTACATAGTAGGATGGTCTTCACCAGAAAGGAAAGACTTTTTCTATAAGACAGACGAACATAGAGCAGTCTGGGAAACTATGTATCCAGGAGAAATACACCACTTTAAAGGATATGAAGCAGCAATAGACAGATTTTATAAAGAATATGTAATGAGCTTTTGGAACTCTGAAGAGTTTATTACTAGGTATTTACAGCATAACTTAACTTTACATTATTTTTTTAAAGCTCATAATATACAACATTTGTTTTTTGATGCTTTTTACGAAAGTAAAGAAGCAGTAATGTCAACAGATCATAATATTAGAGACTCAAAAAAACTATACTCTGTATTTCTCGATATGATGAAAGATAAAGATCGATTGGAGAGCTTGCAGTTAACTAACCCTTTAAAGAAATATAATAAAATAGTAGAAAGTAACTTTGTAGACACGAGTTTTAATTCGTATATTTTAGATATAGAAAAAGAGTTAGGAAGAATGTTAATTACTTTTCACCCTAATGAAGAAGGTCATGAACTTTGGGCTGATTACTTACATAAATTTCTTATAAAAAATCATAGAATAAAAAAAAAACTTTGAGCACTAAGAGTCTTTACATAAACGGATGTAGTTTTACTAGAGGTGATAGCTTAAAAGAAGAACAAACTTGGCCTTACTTACTACAAAAATTAATACAACCAAAATACTATATTAACGATTCAGCTAATGGCAACTCCTTCGGCAGTATCTTTTATACTACCCTAACTGAATTATCTAAAATGGAGTCGTATGAAAACTTATTTGTAGTCATAGGCATTACTTGGTCCCCAAGATACGCTGTATTTTTTGATAAAATAATAGCTAGTATTACTCCTGCAGATATATTTAATGGAGGAACTAAAACAGAGTTTTTTGATAAACGTAGTACCCACAGACGTATGGTATCACATTACTTTCAAACACATCCAAAACCACTAGATAAGAACCCAGAAATGGATATACAATCTAATGAGTTAGATAAAAATACTGGATTCGACGAAACATTAACTAGTTTTGCAAAGTTTTATGCCAATATAACTAAAAATGATCCTAATATTAAAAATAATCAAAATATTGCTCTACTCACTAAAGTATTAGCATTACAATCTTTTTTTGAAGCCAACAAAATAAACTACAAGTTTATAGATTTTTCTCAAATTACTAGTTTACATACCTTAGATACTCCTAGTATAAACCTTAAAAGTAAATTAAACTTTAACAATATAATTAATCTTACTGAGGAAGATTTAAATACTAAAAACTTTATAGACCAAAAAACAAGTCATCCTAATAAAGAAGGATGTGAGTATATAGCAAATAAATTATTTAATATTTACAATGAATTATAGAGCACTTATAGATAATTTTAATCAAGCAAGTCTTCATGCACCTACTGAAGAGACTGTTAAAATATATTCACATATCGATGAGATAAATGAACTAGATAACTTCGGTAATCCAATGGTTAGACCGTTATTTTCTCATTCAGACCTACCTAAGGTTTTAGGTTTAGAAGAAATACACGTTAATAACTTTGATTGGGATGAAAATTTTATATACAGTGTAATGTTGCATCATAATGCTGAACTAGCTGTAGAACATTTAAATCTTGTCCCTGAAAAAGTACTTACTAAAGTAAGAGAGAAAAAGTGTATACTTATACTTGATAACACTTTAGAAGGAGATACTATCGAACGTTTTCTACCTGTGCTTTATAAATCTTTAGATAGCCTGAAATTACCATATTCTCAAATAGTTTTTATAAGTAATAACTTACAAGCAGAAACTTACCATAAAGAATGGGTTAAATTAATAAAAGAATTTGTTGATAACCTGATGGAAGTATTCGATAAGAATAATAAACTTGTAAATGATCTTATACAACCAGATTTTATACATACAGCAGTTAATGTAATTTCATTTCCTTGGAATATTCACGATGTTAAAAGGTTAGTAAAATGTAACCATCTTCCTGACGATGTTAATATAGACTTAGAAATAGATTATAAAACAAAAAATTTAGATAGCTTATCTACTTTTCTGAAAGTAAATCGTACCGGTCGACCAGAAAGGACATTAAGTATGCTATACCTTAATCATTACAACATACTTGATAAATGTAAAATTAGTTTTCCTAGATTAGAGTATATAGGAGAATTTGAATCATACCTTACTGATAGTTTTAAAGAAGTAATAACAGATACTAATATAGAATCACTTAAAAATAAAACACCTTTTGATATAGACTCTACAGATAAAGATAATCACGGACCTCCTGGAATTGGACAAGGGTTATTTGATGCTGATTTACCTTTCAACCCTATACATTATAGAAATAGTTTTATAAGCTTAATTATGTGTGCTTTTCCACATACTGAAAATGCTTGTCATTTACATAGTTCAACATTTAATCCAATGTACTGTGGACACCCTTTTATTGCTTATGGTCCATATATGCATCTACATACTCTGAGAGAATTAGGATTTAAAACTTTTAATAAATGGTGGAATGAAGATTACGACTTACTACCACATCATGTAGATAGATTAAAAGCAGTGTTAAATATAGTAAAAGAGATTAGTAAAAAGAGTAATGTAGAACTTTTACAGATGTATTTTGAAATGAGAGAAGTATTACAGCATAACTCTGACTTTATAAAGCACTTTAACGGACAACAAACTTTAATTGATAAAATATACCATAAATAAAATATGAAAAAAACCTATAGTATTATTTTAAAAAATAACGTAAGCTTAGACGATTCACTCGCTTTGAGAGAGCTTTGGACTGAAACAGAAACATATGAATTTTTCGAAGGAGATATTCAACAGAGGTATTTAGATATACGTAATAATGAACTGAGAGAAGATAAACTATACGACGGTCATATTATTGTAAACAATACAGAAGGAGTTACAGCTAACCTAATTAAAGGAATAACTGAACTCAATAAACTTACTCCAAAAAATATTTTCTTTAACGGAGTTTTACATCATGGAGTAGATTCTCTATGTCAACTAGATGATTCTATAGTTTACTGTTCATCTTGGGTTCTTCCTATACTTCTACATAACCATAGAGTAGGAAACCCGCTATATGGTGAACTAGCAGCAAAAAGAATAGAATTAAATAGATTACAAGTATATAGAATGGATATCAGTACTAACATAGATTTAAGCGTAATAGAATGAGAATAGCAGTATGTATTAGCGGTCAACTTAGAGATTGGAAACTAGCAATAGAGAACCAACAATGGTTTTGGAAAACATCAGGAGCAGATGTAGATTACTTTCTACATACTTGGGATTACAGTTCGGATAGACTGGGTGTATCTCAGGAATATGAGAATAGAGGTGTAACTCAAGAAGAGTTTGATGATTTTGTTAGTACATACAATTGCAAAGGATCTATATTCGATAATAAAAAACAAGAATCATTTTTCGATAATGACCATTGGGCTAGTTTATTTTACAGTTTAAGCCAATCATTACTATTAAAAAGACATTATGAAATACAAAATAATTTTTCATACGACGTAGTAATAAAATCCAGACCAGATGTAGTATTCAATCCAAACGTTACATTTAAGTGGCCTAGATTATTTGATAACTGTATACACACTACTCATGGAGGTCCAATGAAAATGGAATTTAACGTTTATAATTTTAATGATTGTGTGTTTTTAGGTAATTCCTATACTATGGATCAGTTAGTAAACTTATACTTCTACAGAATACAGAGAATACAAAAAATCAATCAAGAAAAGAGAAATTTCATGCCTGTCGGACCAGGTACTCTGATGCATGATTATTTTAGGGAGTACGGTATTACTCCTTTCTTTAATACATTAACTTTTCGAGATACTCTTATTAAAAAAGGATGTCCTCAAGGATTGAATTTAATAAATCCTGATGAATTTCCTATAATGGATCAGTACTTCAAAGACTGGTACACTAAATAATATATGAAAAGGTCAATAGGTTTCTTTATCAACTCAAATGGGTACGGACACTATAATAGGTGTATGCAAATAGCTTCTTTTTTAAAAAAAGACATAGACATAACCTTCTACGGTAAAGTATTTCAGTATAATAAGATTGGTCACCCTGGCAATGCCACTTTTATTGCTTCAAAAGAAGATACTATCAGATGGGATAAGAGTTTAAAAGGAAATAGAATTAGATTTAAATCTTACATTAACGGTATTAAGGAACATAAGAAATTATTAAAAAAACATGATGTAGTAATATCAGACAATATAGTAGGAATTTTAAAGTACAGAACCGACGCTATTATAAGTGGATCTTTTTTTTGGAAAGATGTATACTTTGATAAATTTGGACCAAATAAATTATCTGATTTTGATAATGAGCTGTTAGTTAAACATAACCCACTCGTAATTACTAATAAATACTTTGAAACCGGCAATGTAAAAAACTATAACCATAAACTACAGTTAGGAATAGGGTGTAAACAAAAAGAATATTCTTACAGCACTACAAATAGGGTATTATTTATAGAGCCTAGTTTAAATTATATTAATTCATACAGAGACTTTGTAAAAAAACTATACAACTATGAAGTTAGTACTGATATAAAGGACATTAATAACTGTGTATTAGTTGCTAGACCAGGTGGTGGAATAATTACTTACTGTATTGAAAAACAAATTCCTCTTGTAGCACTGTACGATGAGAATGATTCTAATGAAATATTAGAACTAGCAGATAAAATAGAAGAATTAGGAATAGGTAAAAAACATAATACCAATGACCACTTTACAAATCCTTACAAAGATAATTCTATTTTTGATAGCCTTAAAATTGAGGATAACGGATTTAAATTAACAGCTGATTATATCAATAAATTATTTTAATGATAAAAGAAAATACTTTAAAATATAGAAAACTAAAAGAAATAGAATATTTTAATAATCTACTCTTAGCCAATAGAAGTGAACCTAATACAACTCAGTATTGGAAAGATTCTGATAGCCAAGGACAATTTAAAAAAAGACAGAGACAAGCAAAAAAAGATACATTTATCAGGACTGATACAGGAACACATAAATTAGTAATAGATAAACACTTAAAGTACTGGGAGTACAAGTCTATAAAGTATACTTACAATAATTTTGGTTTCAGGTCTAACGACGATTTCAGCAATACTGAAGAAGGTATAGTATGTTTAGGATGTAGCTTCACAGAAGGTATAGGGTTACCAATAGAACTTAACTGGGGACATTTAGTTGCTAAAAAATTAGGTAAAAAGCATTATAATCTTGGACAAGGAGCTCTAGGTTTAGATTCTGCTTTTAGGTTACTATTAGGGTACAAGGATTCTTTAAAATTCAAAGACGTATTTCTTCTAATACCACCGCCTTACCGATATGAATGGATTATTAGTGATAACGAACTTTTAAAACCATACATGGAAGGTAAACACCAAGATTTTATGCAATGGTTAGGTCAAAGCTTTGGAGGAAGTACACCCATAGTAGAGGAACATGTAAAGTTTTTCAAATCATTTCTGTACGGTAGCGAGTTTAACGATACTCTACATGAAATACAGACAATATCAGCAATAAAAGGCATATGTGCTGAAATTGGAGCTAATCTTTATGTTAGGTCTTCTAAAATACTAGATGAAGAGCGATTAAATATGGGAACTAACGGGATACCTTCAAGAGATGGTCATCCAGATGCAGATCAACAAGAATTTTATAAAGAACAATTTTTAAAGCAATACTATGAAAATAATTAGCGGAGAATCCATAGAAGATCAATGTGGAATTAGCATAAGTAAGTTAGAACATAAGAAGTTTGAAAGTTCTAAAGCTACTAGTATAGATATAGATGCATACGATTTTACTAATTTCGATAACCCTGACCTAGTGTATGTTAATAGTTCTTTGATTAATATATCAAAACCAGAATTAATAAAAAGCGATTTATACGGTAAACTTCAACAATTTAAAAATCCTTTTAATTTAGTACTTCATAACTCTGATGATCCTTTTGACGATATTCATTTAAAGTATTTCAATATACCAAACGTAAAGAAAATATTTACACAAAATATAAACACAGTACATAGTAGATTATTTGCACTTCCTATAGGATTAGCTAACGATATGTGGGAATTTGGGGATAAAGATTACTTCAAAACACAACTTAATAAAGAAGTTAAAAAAACAAATACTATATATTTTAATTTTACTGTTAACGGTGGAGCAAGAGATGAATACAGACCTCAATGTTACCAGGGAGCAAAGTGGAAAAACCTTCCAGAAAACTTACCTAAAGATTTTAAAGGTTACCTTAAAGACTTAACATCATCTAAATACTGTTTGAGCCCAGAAGGTAATGGGATAGATTGTCATAGAATGTGGGAATGTCTTTACCTTAAAGTAATACCTATTTGCCATAGAAATATTCTTACAGAACATTTTTCTAAGTTATTTCCAATAATATTAGTAGATGACTGGAAAGATAAAAATGAACCAGGAATGGATGTTAACTATTTAGAGGAAAATTATATTAAACTATCTGACTGGAGCAATTATCATTTGTTAGATCAAGATCAATATCTTAAACATATAAATTTTTATGATTAACCATAAGCATAAGTTTATATACCTACATACTCCTAAAACTGGAGGAATGTCTATAGGTAGTGCGCTATTTGAGGCTTTAGGTATAGAAGATAACTATCAATCTTTTCATATACATTATGATGATTTGAATAAAGAAATACTTAAAGATTATTTTGTATTCACGTTTGTAAGAAACCCTTGGGATAGAATAGTATCTGATTACAGGTATAAAGAAGAAATCAACACAAACTTTTCTTTTGATTCTTTCAGCAATAATCCTCAATACTGTTATGAACAGCAATATAAAACCTCTGTAAAACCTACAGATATTAACTTCTTTAACAATCATAAAGATACTTCTAATTACTTTTCTGAATTTATTCATACTATTTCTCAATTAGATTTTCTCAAAGGTAAATTTAACCATAATATTAATACTCTACCGTTTATCGATTTTATAGGAAGGTACGAAAATATAGAACAAGATTTTAAATACGTATGTGATAAGATAGGTATAACAGCTAAACTCCCTCACAAAAATTTTACTAATTGGAAAAATAAACATTATTCATGGTACTTTAAGAGTATGGATTTTAATTCAGATATAATTAAAGACAGTGAAAAGTTTAATTATACGTTTGATAGAAAAGATACAAGCAGCAGAGTTGATTACTGGTTTAAAGACTTTAGAAAATATAAACCATTTGATATAGTTGAGTATGATGATGTAGTAGACACTTATTTAAACGTATCTAATAAACTTAAACCTGACTATGATAAATCAGGTTGGAATGAACGTCCAATTAACTCAGATAAAGAAGACATAGATGAAAAAGAAAACTGGGACGGCTTTGACCCAGTCTATTATAATATCGACCCAACAAAAGAGGGAATAGTAATGGCTAAAGCTGATACTATATCTATGAATATGTTAGGTCACGGTGAATCATGGACTCATTTTATATACCTGACACTACCTTCTCAGTTAATTACAAAGTATATGACTCAAGTTCATGATAATCAAGATATATCCATAGCTAAAAAGTTTATCAGAGAAGTAGAAGAGACATACGGTAGTGACGGTTGGAAATATAATAATTGGAAAAAAATAGAAGCTAAATTTGATAAAGATTACCCTGAGTTTTCTAGCTATACAGATGCTTATGAAACTCACAAGTGTCTTAAATGGAAACAAGACTTTGATATTGCGCAATACATATCTATTTATACAAAAGGGTTACTATTCCCTATCTGTTATAACGATAAAGACTTTATGTTACGAAGAGGTACTCATAGAGCTTTTCTACTATCAATGACAGGTAGTGATGTACCGATTATATTACAATACGACAAAAGAAAAGGAATAAAACAAACCTTTGAAGTTAACACTCCTGAATTTTTTGGAGGTAAGTGTTTAAAGATGATTGTTGACTTAGAAAAACAATCTCAAGAGTACTACATTGAAGGTAAAAAAATAGTTATATGAAAACATTAGCAGTTATTATACATGCCAGAATGAAAAGCACTAGATGCCCTGAAAAGCATTTAAGACCTATTAATGAACGTGGGGATACCCTACTAACTATCGCTTTAAATAATGTAAGCAAACTATCTAATGTAGAAGAAAAGTACCTAGCAGCACATGAGCAAGAGATAATAGATAATTACATCCCAGGAGTACAGATACTTCATAGAGAATACGCTTCTGTAGCACCCGGCAATGCTCATCACTCAGTAATGTACAAACATCTTGAAAAAGTTGAATCTGATTTTATATGTAACTATAATCCTTGTCAACCATTTTTAGACATAGATAAGTTACAAACAACTATTGATTGGTTTAAAACTAGTTCTCATGATAGTGCAATTACAGTAGCAAGAGAACGTAACTTCTTTTGGAGCGATGGATTAAGGCCTGTGAATTTTAAAGAGAACGACAGATTATCAACCACATCAGGTCCAAGTTTATTTAAGGCCACTCATTCGTTAGTTTTTTATAAGAAAGAATATATGCTTAAAAACTGGGAATTATTTTCTAATACTCATAATGATCCTTACCCTTATCAAGTAGATTGGCCTGAAGATGAATTAGTAGATGTAGATACGGAATTAGATTTTAAATTAGTAAAAGCACTAAGTAGTGGAGTACATTAATAGCTATACAAAATTCTATACAGATGTTTTTGATAAACTTAAAATTTTCGACATACTAACCTTTCAGGAAATAGAAAAATTATATCTTGAAGTTACTAAAAGTTTAATTAAAACCGGACAGTGGAAACTAAATGATAGTATAAACAAAGAGTCATTTAAAAAAACTCTAGTAAAGACTCCTTCTGGTAAAGAAAAATATGTTTTTGAAAAAGGTAGTTTATATTCAGAATATAATGAGTCTTACTTAAACATTAAACCATGCATTACAGGTAAAAGTGTATCAAAAAAAGTATACGAGGAAGGTAAGTTTGTAGTTCTAAGTATACCAAAAGAGATTATAAATAATTTTCAAACTAATAGTATAAATACAAATACTTTAGATATAGTTAGAGAATTTGTAAAAGACGTAGAAGATACTTGTGGATGGGATGGAGATTGGAGAAAAGTAGAAAAGATATATGACATAAGATGCGGAAATATAAATTGGAAATCTGATTTTAGTTTCGAGTGGTATGTAAGTATGAAAGAGGATGGAATTATATTTCCTCCTTTTTTTCTAGATGAAGCATTTTTAACTAGAGGAACACATAGAAGTTACTTAGGAGCTTTAGCAGGGTATGATTATTTATTTTTTCATAAATACAACTCAGATAATTTTAAAATACTCTCTGGGAATAAATACTGGGTCAATGATAAATTAGAATTGGATGTAGATTTATTAGATAGGTCTATTGGGTATAAATTATATAATTCAAATAAATTAATAGGTAAGTTAAAATTATGAATGTTAAAAAATATGTTATCGATATAGATGATACTATATGTAAAGAAGAAGGACCGGTAATAGGTAGAAAACCATACCTAGACAGAATAGAAAGAATAAATAAAATGTACGATGAAGGTAATACTATTATCTACTATACTGCAAGAGGAAACAAAAGCGGTAGAGGAGAAGCATACTATAGACCGATAACTGAAGCACAGTTAGAAAGCTGGGGATGTAAATATCATCATTTATATTTTAAACCCTTCGATGCTGATATATTTATAGACGATAGAGGTATCCACCCTAAAGATTTTTTTATATAATGAAACAGTTTTTTAATATAGTACTGCCAATGGCAGGAAGAGGATCAAGATTCAGACAACAAGGGTATAAAGATTCTAAACCTTTTATAGATGTAAAAGGAAAGCCGATGATTCAAAGAGTTATAGAAAACCTTAATATAGAGTTTGATAAGAACTTTAAATTTATTATCTTATGTCAAGAGGCTGATTACTTAGACTACGATTTCTCTATTTTTAATAAAATGATTGGTCACGATAATATTGAAATAGTTAAACTTAAAGGTATTACAGAAGGAGCAGCTTGTACACTTCTAACAGCTAAAGAGTATATAGATAATAAAGTACCTCTCCTAAGTTTTAACTCTGATCAAATGATTGACTACGATCCAAATCAAACATACAGTAGATTAAGTCTACATGATGGAGGAATGCCATGCTTTAAAGGAGAAGGACCAAAATGGTCGTATGCTAAGACTGATGAAGATGGGTATGTTACTGAGGTAGCAGAAAAGAAACAAATATCAAATGATGCTACTGCAGGGTACTACTATTGGAGTAGAGGATCTGATTTCGTAAAGTTTGCCGAACAGATGATAGAAGCAGATGATAGATTAAATAACGAATTTTATGTAGCACCAGTCTATAACTATGCAATTAAAGCTGGGAAACGAATTGTAATAACTCAAGTCGATAAAGTATACCAAATGGGTACACCGGAAGACTTGCAAGAGTACTTAAATGGGTAATAGGAAACGTATAGCTATCTGTTTGTTTGGTCAAACTAGAACACTGAGAGTAATAAAAAGAGTATACAGTAGTCTTAATATAGATAACTGTGATATTGATTTATTTATTAGCTCTTGGGATGACTTTTATGATAAAACTAGCTTTGTAAACTTTACAGATACTGAATTCCTTAAACCTCATGAACGTCAATATATTAATAATACAGAAAAAGCAGCGTATACTATTTACAGAGTCAACAATATAAAAACTTCTTACGAAATATGGAATGATTTTACGTACGACCATGTAATGTGGACTAGAAGTGAAATACTATATGATAAAAATACGTTAGAGGAATACTTTAGCAGTAAAATACTCAAACAAACAAACGAAATCGATCTTCTAAGTAACATAAAAAAAGATGAAAATGGTAATGTTTATTTAGATGCTGACTACTCTTTCTTTGGACCTTCTCATATTTTCGATATATATGCTACAGGATGGAAAAGTATTTTTAAAGCACAAAAGTTACCATTAACTCACGGAGGTCATAACTATCATGCAGAAGTAATCACCCAGAATAACATTAATGTTAATCAGATCAAATTACACCATTCATTCCAGTATGGTAAATTAGAAAAAAGAGAATTAAATGAATAATCCTATAACATACGCTTACTTAGAAACTACAAACTACTGTAACTTACAGTGTTCATTTTGTAATAGAGAAGAAGTAATTGGAGCTTTACAACATATGCCCTTACCTAAGTATAAAAAAATGTTAGAAAAGCTTAGACACCACCCAATAAAGGAGGCTAAGTTAATGGGTATGGGTGAACCAATGTTACATCCACAGTTTGATGAAATATGTAAAACCTTTAAAGAGGTATTCCCTGACGCTTTTTTAATAGTTGCAACGAATTGCCAGTATCCTATTAGACCTGATACTAAAATGGGAAGAAAATTTGAAGAGTGTATGAAATATATTGATCTAATGTACTTTAGTATAGACGGATATAAAGATTCATACGAAAGAGATAGATCACCTGCTAAATGGGATAAATTAATGAAGTTTCTAGAAGATTTTAAAGGAATGAATAGACATGGCTGTAGAGTTACGTGTAATTATGTAGTTAACACTAATAACATTCAGGATATTCAAATTATTAAAGACGAAATTGTAGATGTTTACGGTTTAGAGGAGTTAAGACTAAATATTGCTCAAGATTGGAGTGAAGATAAGAGTATGCCAGGAGGATATACACTGGAACAGATAGATTATCTAAACAAATACTGGAAAAACGAAATAAAAGGTAAAAGTGAATGGGACTTTCCTGATTGTTTCTGGGTAAAAGAGGGTATTTACACTACTGTTGAAGGTCATGTTAAAATGTGCTGTTTAAATACTGGAGCAGATCCATTTGGTAACTTATTTGAAAATACAATTGAAGAAATTAGAGAAAATAAAGATTATAAAGCTGTACAAGGAGGATGTGCGACTAATAACCCTACTAGTCACTGTTTAAATTGCTCTTATAAAGAATTAGCACCACTACTGAGTCAGATAAGGAAATGATACACTTAAATATTGATAAAAATAAAAGTTATACCCTAGTTGGAGCTGGCTGCTCTCATACTCAAGGTTGCGCATTTACAATTTACAAAGATAATAAATTTAAATGGGCCACTGAAGCTATAAAAAACAAGTACAATACTGTTTGTACACCAGATTTCGTTACAAATAATCTTACTTGGATGGCTAAGTTATCTAAATATATTCCTGTAGATAAAATTATTAATTTAGGGTTGGGAGGATACGGCACTACAACATCTGTGAGACATATAAAAGAGTACTTAAAAACTAAATCTGATATTAACGACCATATTTTTATAATACAAATGCAAAGTGTATTTAGAAACGAAATTATAAATAAAATTTTTAAACCCCATAGCACTATAGACTCAATAAACCATTTTCTTAATAGAAAAGAAATAGATGCTAAATTTCGACAAACTTATTTAGATTTGCTATTTGAAGAAAGAGTTCATGAAGCTGTATACTTTAAAGAATTATTATTTCTGCAAAATATTATTACTAAGTTAGGAGGTCAAGTGAGACTTTTCTTTCAACCCTGGTATACTTTTCCTAGCCTCAGTGAAAAAGAAATAGACAATATAAATGGAGCATTTAACTCTGTAGATAGAAAATCTTTTTATATTAACAAACATAATATAAAAAATACAGTTAAAAGTTTAAATATAATTGATTTAGAGAGTAGCAATAAAGAGCATGATATAGGGGAACTTTTAGGAGGTGATATTAGACCTACTTTACATAATGAAGATTTAGTCCCTGACGATCATCACTTATCAGAACTTGGTAATAGTTTAGTAGCTAAAAGTATATTTCACAATATTAATAGTAAATTTAAGGCATATGATGAAGAAACACTTATATAACGTATTCAGAAAATCCAATCAAGAGGATAAGACTAAATTTAAACACGTTCTTACTCAAAACGAACGTAACTATCCAATAGAAAGTGAGTTGATAAATAAATTTTTTAGTTCTCTTACCCAAAAAGACTTATGTTTTTATCCAAATACTGAAAATTTAAAAAACAAAATATGTAATTACTATAATATAGAAACTGATAACCTTTTACTTACACCGGGCTCTTCTTTTTCTCTTAAAACTATTTTTGAAACATTTAATGTAAAAGGAAATAATATAATAACTTCAGATTATTTCTTTCCTATGTACCAAGTTTATAGTGATTTGTATGAAGTTGAACTACGAAAAGCTAAGTATACTGATATGAAGTTGGATATAAATAATATTATCAACTTAATAGATAATAAGACACAGTTTATAGTATTAGCAAATCCTAATTCACCTTTAGGAGATTTATATAGTAGAAAAGATATCATAAAGCTTTTAGAAACAGGAATTTTTGTTATTATCGACGAAGCATACCTTGAATTTACCGGGGAGGAAACAAGTATACCGTTAATTGAAGAGTACACTAACTTAATAATAACAAAAACCTTTTCTAAAGCTTACGGAGCAGCAGGATGTAGAGTAGGGTTTCTAGTTAGTCATACAGATAATATGAAATATTTATCTAAATTTAGACTCATGTATGAAATAAATACAATAGGTGCTAAATATGTTGAATTTATATTCGATAATATAGAATATTACAACAAATATATCAAAGATACTTATGATTACAAAGCTATTGCTGTAACTAAATTAAGAAACTTAGGATATACTATAATAGATACTGACTGTAGCTGGTTCTATTTAAAAAGGTTTGATAAAATAGATAATTTAAAAACTTTTAACGATAACGGTATTAGCTTCAGAACTCTTATTTTACCTGACGGAATAGAATACATAAAATTTAACTACGATTTAAACCTAAATGATAAAATTTACTAAAAAATCTTTAGAACTTATAGATGTTGCTCTTGAAGTTAGTGATATATACTCCATTGATGACTTTAACTATAATATAGCCGCTCATGATGTAGGGACTGTTCATGATAATAGAATAGATGAATTGAGAACTAAATGGATGTTTAGTAAAACTGGTCTTTATAACGGTATAGTTGATAATAAGTACGCTATGGCAAGGATATTTGAATTTTTATTCAATGGTGACTTTAATAAGAGTCTTAGACAAAGACTCAACATAGTACAAGAAATGTTTAAAGTTAATTTCAAGTCTAATGTGCCTGTACACATATCTTTAGGACCAAAATTTTTTGACAAAAGGTATGAGGAGTTTATTTTAGATTTTGATAACCCATCTACATTCGATAATTTTAACGTAATCATACACCCAGGTCAAACTAGAGCACAAGCCAGTGTATTCTGTAAACGTAACTTAGATAACGTCTTGTTATATATTCCTAAAGCTTATAAAAATTTAATTAAAATTAAAAATTTCCCAAAACATGTAAAAATAACTGGAGAAAAAGAATTAACTAAATGCTACAGTACGTTTGTAGATAAACAAGAAGATAGGATAATAGATTTAAAATTTAGAGGCCATGGCGATGATATAGAAAAAAATTTAAAGTACCACAAACAGAGAGTTGTCGGTTACCCTCATAGGTATCATAGTATATATATTCTTAAAGCTTGTGCAATAAAAGTACAAGATAAAGAAGAACATCCTAGTCACTATTACTTAGAACAATCTTTTACTTCCTTCAATAAATTCTGTCAGATATTTCATAGAAACGAGTATACTTTATATACTACACTTCATGGACCACAAGCTAAAACACTATTCTTTGAAAACACTAATAGGTTGTTTTCTCTTACTTCAAATAAAATAAAGTATCATCCTAAAAGAATATTCAATATATTAGAAAGCACAGATTTAGCAGAACCAGCTACAGGTATATACTTTACTTCTAAAATGATTAATTCATTTGATGATGAAAAAATAAAACCATTTATAAAAAACTTACAAGAGGTTTACGATAAACACCGTGGCCCATTGGAATACGAAATGAGAAAAGGCATCCTAAATTCTCCTCCTAGTATTCACTACCCAGTAGAAAGCGTAGATGGAAAGTTTGATTATAAAGATATAGCTCATAAGCAAGATTATAAAGGTTTTGCAGTATGGTATAACCCTACAGGTAAACCAAAACTTTATAGAGACATATATGAACTACTTTTTTTTACCTGTGAGTCTATTTCCTGTACTATAAGTGAAAATAAGGAACTTGCTATAATCAATTGTGAACATGAATACTGGAAAACAGGAAATAATTATAAAGAATGGATTTTAACAGAAAATATGTATAATGATTAGAATAGGATTTTTAACACCGTATCAACACTTACCGGAATTTACAGAATTTGCTAAAAGTAATTTTAAATGTATCAATATGGTCGGCTTATCAAAAGATAAATTAAATATTTTTAAAAGCGTAGACTATTTGTTTGCAGCTCCTAATTACTTAAAGTATATAATCGAACAAGAAGATATAGAAGGAACAAATATAAAAGGAATAATTACTCCTTCTACTGGCGACAATCATATAAACGTCTCTATACCGGTTATCTCTATAAAGAATGAAAGTATACTAGAAGAAATTTATTCTACTGCAGAGCATAATTTATACCTATGTTTAGCTTTACCAAGAGAAATCGGAAACATAGTTGAATTAAAAGAAAAGACCTTAGGTATTTTAGGATACGGTAGATTAGGTAAGATATTAGAAAAAATTGCTAAACCATTATTTAAGTCTGTATTGAAAGCAGATTTAGACTTTATAGATGATAATTTTTTCAGCAACACTGATTTTTTAAGTATCAATATCGATTATAGAAAATCTAATATAGAATATATTAATGAAGAATATGTTGGAAAGTTCAAAAAAAATATCTATATTGTTAATACAAGCCGTGGTGAAGTCGTTGACGAAGGAGATATAGTGAAATTACTATACGATGGTAAGGTATTAGGGTACGGGACTGATGTTATACAGGAAGAACATACCTCTAAAGCTACAGTACTTAAATGTTATCATGATAATCGTATATTCATTACTAAACATGTTGGAGGTACAGCCATAGAAGCACAAGAAAAGGCTTATAAGTACACATTAAATAAAGTGTTATGAATTTAGAGAAATTTGTTAAGTATAAACCAGCTTTCGATTACATTACAGCTAACCGTCCTATGCATATTGTTGAATTTGGAGGAGGAGAAAGTACATACTACCTCAACGAACATCTTACTAACTTAGGATATGGAGGAAAAGTTACTGCTTTTGAAAATAGTCAAGAATTCTTTGATTATGCTCATGAAAAAGGTTGGGATGAGAGTGGCAGTATTAAATTAGCAGATGTTGAAATAAAAGACCCAGTAAGAGGCATAGTAAGTTATATTCACTCCTTTGAAGGCTTAGAAGACGTAGACTTTATTATAGTCGATGGACCTGACTATAGGGTATTTAGACAACGAAACGGAGAACCTTCCAGTATTACAGACAATATTCAAGTAATGAGAGAACACTTTGGTAGGGATATTCCTTTTTGGATAGAAGGTAGAAATGGTACTCAACAAGCCTGTAGAAATCTAGGATATAAAATGATTACAGACTGGGACGTATGGGAATAAAGAAATTAGTAAGTTTTGGTTGTAGTTTTGTAGAAGGAGCTGCCATAACCGATAAAGTAGGTAATTGGGTGGGCGCTAGGTATGCTTTTCCATCTATCTTGAGTCATGAACTTAACCTTACAGATTATAAAAATTATGGACATTCTGGGTTTGGTAATGAATCTATACTAAGAAGTATTCACCGTCACTTCAAAAAGGATATTGACCATTCAGATACTTTAGTTATCATTGGACTATCAGGTATTACTAGGTTAGAAATATATTCTAATTATCAAGAAAGACATTATGACAACCATCTTTTCGATTTTAAACAAAGAGACAATAACGACGTCTTTGCTTATAGACGTAGAGCTAAAAATTGGTTAGGAGACGTAGAATTATGGAAAGAGTTTAAAACTTACATACATATAGAACAAAAATACTTTTTTGACCTTAAATCAAAACAAGAAAAACTCCAGTGGCAAATTGCTCACTTAGACGGGTACTTCAAAAATAAAGGTATTAGGTACGTCTTATTTAATAGTGTAGAAGATAATTTAGGGCATATAAAGAAAGACATAAACTTTCTTAGCTTAGTTAATGTTAACGAACACAAAGATGTCAAATTATCTGGGATTCCTAATATAGAAGATACATGGAACATTAAATTAAGGTTAGACCACTACTACAATGTAAATAAAAACTTTAATTTAGCAGAATATAGAAGCCAAACACCTCCTTACGGAAAGTACTTCTGTGCTGGTCATCCATCACCAAATGCTAATAAGGAGTTAGCAAGTATAATATTAAAATATATAGATGAAAATAATATCTGAGTTATGTCAAAATCACAACGGTGATAGAGATTTACTAGAAAGAATGGTTAAAAATGCCGCAGTATGTAGCGATATAGTTAAAATCCAGACTATAAAAGCAAATACATTTACTTACAGAAAAGAATATGAAGAATATAGACCATACGAACCTGAGTTTGTTAGATTAAAAGGTTTAGAGCTATCTAGAATAGATGAAGAGTTCTTTATTAATAAATGTAAAGAGTACGGAGTAGAATCTATGACTACTATATTTGTACCTCAACACGCTCCTAGGTTTAACGAACTAGGATACGATAACTTAAAATTATCAGGATACTCTATCCCTGCTTTTGACTACGGTAAAAAATTAAAGAATTTTAATTTTAAGAGATTATTCTTTTCTACTTCTAGTTTAACACTAGGGGAAATTAAACAAACTGTTAAGAATTTAAATGAGATGGGGATTGAATACTATATGCTTCAATGCACGTGTGTTTATCCTACACCTTTATCTAAATTAAACTTACAGAATATAAACTACTTTAGAAACGAATTAGGAATTAAAAATGTAGGCCTAAGTGATCATACTAATCCTCATGAAGATAATTTACTATCTACAAAGTTAGCTATATTCGAAGGTATAGACGTCATAGAAAGACACTTCACAGTACTAAAAGTAGATGAAACAAGAGACGGTAAAGTTTCTGTTACTCCAAAAATGCTGTCTGAGATAAAGAGATTTAGTAACTTATCTAAAGAAGATCAGTACAGTGAACTTAATGAGTTTAACGAACAACAGATATTTAACCACGATTACTATAGAGGCAGATTTAAATGAAAATAAGTTTTATCATATGTTACAGTTCTACTTGGCCAATGACTATTTTCGATAGTAATTCATGGCCTGAACCTGATTTGGAATTAGATAAGAAGATATTAGATCAAACTAATAACTTAATAAAACAGATACTATCTTGGAAACATCTAAACAAAGAAGTTATACTAGTAGATAACTCTGATGACTTTATTTCGGAAGTAGTCGACCCAGAACAGTTACGTATAGTCAAAGGTACAGAGATAACCTCTAATCCAACACAATCAAACCAAGCTAAAGTAACAGCAGAAGCATTTAATATAGGTATGACATATGCTAATGGAACACATTATATTCTTCAACATAATGATACTCAATACTTAACTAACTATTATCACCCTGACGACCTCTTTGTCGACTTAGTAAAAACATTAGATGAATTCAGGTTAGAGTATATAACTATTGATGCTAAACCTTCTAAAAAAGCCAATCAAGACGAAAATTTTTATGCAGATTGCTACTGGTTTTTTTGTAAAAACGATTTCTATGAAAAACACGGTATAGAAGTAGACTACTTAAATGGTGATAATAATCATCAAGCTACTGTAACTTGCTTACAAAAAGAGTTAAAGTTCTTACACCTACCGGGTTACTATGAATTAGGTGGATTAGGTATGAATCATACTATCCACTTAAGACGTAATTATCCAGGATTAGTTAGACTAACAGGAAATGTACACTCTTTTTTAAATATTCCATTTCTTTACCACTACAAAGGAGGAACAGGACTTAAAAACCTTTTACACAAAGATGATATTATTTACTAACGGAGATAGCTGGACACAAGGAGACTCACCAGCTCAGACATTAAATTGGGAGGCAAAAAAAACATTAGACTGGTATAATATAGTTCCTTTTTTTGGACAATTCTATAAGCATATAAATGAAGGTGTGGTAGACCCAATGTTATGCACTAGAGCTGAATATAAATTCTATGACTCTCCAGTCTGGCCAAAAGAGTTAGGGCACAGGTTAGGAGTCGAAACTTGGAATGCTGGTAGATTAGGAGATGGTAATGCAGATATTAAAAGTTCTACTATAGAGAGTATTGAATGGTTAAAAAATCAGGGTAAAAAAGATATATTCGCTGTCATAGGTTGGAGCAGTCTAATTAGAGTTCCAATTTATACTATCGACAAAGAAGGAAAGGGAAATATAGATCAACAAAGACCTGATAAGTATACTGCTGCTAATGACATCTACCGTAGAAAAAACTATATACAAAACCAATTTTTACATCACGTATTAGATTTACAAAATTATTTTAAAGTAAATAATATTAACTACTTAATGTTTAATGCTTTTGATCCTTTTTTAGATTTCAACGAACATTTTTTATCTACAGCAATAGATAGAACTAAATGGATTAATCATTCAGTCAAACCAGCTCATTTTAAGGAATATATTCTTCAAAAGTATAACTTAAATGATTGGGACGAAAGTCCATACTTTATAACTTCACATCCTAAAGATATTTCTCATATAGCATGGGCAAAGTATCTTTATAACTATATACAATCACTATGAGTGCTATAAAATTAATTATTTTCGATTTAGATGGAGTTTTAGTTGAAGCTAAGAATATCCATTTTAATGCTCTCAACGAAGCATTAACTACTATCAACCCCGGTTATAAAATAGGATGGTCAGAACATTTAAATAAATATGACGGATTGAAAACATTTCAAAAGTTAGACTTACTTACTAAAGAAAAAGGTTTACCGGTTGAAATACACAATGACGTATGGAATAAAAAACAACAATTAACATTGCAAAAACTTTCTGATTTACAACCAGATGAAGAACTAATAGCTACACTTCAGTTACTTTACAAAGATGGTTTTAAATTAGCAGTATGTTCTAATTCTATCAGAAAAACAGTACTTACTGTATTAGCTAAGCTAGGATTAATAGAATACTTAGACCTTATAATATCTAATGAAGACGTTACTAATAGTAAACCACATCCAGAAATGTACTGGAAAGCTATTTCAACTATGAGTATGCTTCCTGAAGAAACATTAATAGTAGAAGATTCTCCTTACGGATTACTTGCCGCCGCGAGAAGTAAATCGTATATTTTAAGAGTAAAGAATCCTAAAGAGGTAACATATAATAATATTATGAATAAAGTAGACACAGTAGATAACGGAGAGAAACAAGCAACACCGGCTTGGAGAGACGATAACTTAACTGTTTTAATTCCAATGGCAGGAGCAGGGAGTAGATTTGAACAAGCTGGATTTACTTTTCCTAAACCGCTTATAGATGTAAAAGGTAAGCCAATGATTCAAGTAGTAACTGAAAACCTTAATATAAAAGCTAATTTTGTATATGTTGTACAAAAAGCTCATAGAATTAAGTATAATTTAGATACACTACTTAACTTAATTACTCCTAATTGTAAAATAGTGGAAGTAGAAGGAGTTACAGAAGGAGCAGCCTGTACTGCCTTGCTAGCTAAAGAACATATAGATAATAATAAACCACTATTCTTTGCAAACTCAGATCAGTTTGTAGAATGGGATAGTAATGAGTTTCTATATAAAATGAATGAGACAGAAGCAGATGGTGGTATAGTAACATTTAAAGCAACTCATCCTAAGTGGTCTTTTGCTAAAGTTAATAGCGAAGGGTTAGTAACAGAAGTAGCAGAAAAGAATCCTATCTCAGATACTGCTACTGTTGGGTTCTACTATTGGAAAAAAGGATCTGATTTTGTTAAATACGCTGAAGAAATGATCAGTAGTAATATTAGAGTCAATAATGAATTTTATGTTTGCCCTGTATTCAATCAAGCTATTAACGATAGTAAAGCTATAAGAATATTTAACGTAGATAACATGTGGGGGTTAGGAACACCTGAAGATTTAAAGTACTATATAGAAAATATAAAATGATTTGGTTCACAAGTATACAAAAAACCGGCGGGACTGCATTGAGAGATGCTATAAGTTTAAAGAATGATTTTAAAATACGTTTTTTTGATCATGGGTACGTATACGATCCTTGGGAATCAAAAGAAAAAGAAAATAAATACTGGAATAAATACAACTTTAAATCATCAGCTAATATATCAAAAGATTATAACCCTCTTAATACTATAATCTCAGTAATTAGAAATCCTTTTGATATCTTTGTGAGTTATTTTTTACATGCTAAAAAAGATGGATGGGGGATGGTTAATAAGATTCATAACTTACATACTTTTGATCAGTTTACAGAATACTATTTAGCTCCAGATAAAGAATGGCATTTACCTCCTATGAAAAACAGTATGTTTAGTTTTATCTACAATAAGCAAGGAGAGCTTATTTCTGACCTATGTTATAAGTTAGAAAATGTAGATAAGATTGAAACATTATTAGCTGGTTTAAGAATACCTCCTATGGGTTTTTCAAATAAAACTATACTAAAAGATGATTATAGAAGATACTATAAAACTAAACAAATAGATGCTCTAAATAAAGTTTGGAAAAGAGACTTAGAGCACTTTAAATATACTTTTGAATAATGAAAATAGCAGTACTTATTAACGGAAGCGGAAAACATTTAGATATTACACAACATCTGTTTAATCATTGGAATAAACTCTACGAAGATATAAGTTTTGACTTTTACTTAGCTACTTGGCAAGATGAAATAGACTATACTGAATATAAATGGATAAAATCTTACGTAAGACTAAAAGAAGAGTCATGTCCATATGACTTGAGCACACATCCTGAAGGTCAACACCAACCTCACTACTCATACTCTCTATATAAAGCAGATCAATTGAGAAAAGAATCAGGTATAGAGTACGATGGAGTATTTCAAACTAGATCAGATATCTATATATTTAGAGAACTACTAGACTTGCTTACTTCTTTATATACTGTTAAACAAGGCGTAAATCAAGATGTGAGTAATAGCCAAGTATCTCCTAGAATAATGTTTACTGGAAGCGGTAATGAACTCCTTAACGGCAGGTTCTGGACTGAAGATTATTTTTTCTTTGGACATCCTAAAGCATTTGATAAATTTTCTAATATGTTCATTGATGTATGGATTAAAAACGAATTACCAGATAGATTAAAATTAATGCATGTAATGCAAGCAGAGTACTTACATAAATTAGGAATTTATAACAGTAGCATAGCTAATTACCCTGGTCATGCAGTACAGAGCGTACTTATAAGGGAAAAGCATCGTTTTGGTCATCATAGTACTCATACTGATGCAGGATGGGAAAAACAACACCCTTCTCCTAAACAACTTAAAACTCTAATAGCTCAGAATGGACCAGAGCACTTATTAACTAGAGATATAGCACCTAAAGCTATTATATACTTTGAAAGCACAGATAAATAATGATACTTATATCTCATAGAGGAAATATAGACGGACCGAACGTTGATAACGAAAATAAACCTTCGTACATAGCAAATGCTATAGAAAAAGGTTACGATTGTGAAGTAGATTTCTGGTATACCGATAATAAATTTACTTTAGGTCACGATAATCCTCAGTATGAAATACCAATAGAGTTTATACAAACATATTACAATAGACTCTGGATTCACTGCAAAAATTACGATGCTTTATCTAAATTAATCGAAATAGACAGAGGAGGTGTATATTTAAATTACTTTTGGCATGAATCTGACGATGTTATTATAACTTCAAAAGGATACATGTGGGCTAATCCAGGTGTTTACATAGAAGGTAGTGTAGCAGTACTTCCTGAGTTAAAAAACGACAACTTAACAGGTAGATTAGGAGTTTGCAGCGACTATATTATTAATTATGAGCACTAGATTTGTAAAGAAAGGAAATAAAGTTATACTCGGCATGGCTAAAAACGGTAGCCAAGCTCTTAAACAACTTTCCTTAAATAATAAAGATTGGGTAAGAGTAGAAGGCGATATACCTGAAGAAATTTTAATCGACTATAAGACAACTATCTATATTCCTATCAGAGATGAGTTCGATAGGGCATATAGCGGATTGATACAACTCCTTAATGATATCATAGTAGATAAAAAAATAAAAGACATTCAACATTACCTTTGGAACAATATAGTTTTAGATAATAGTTACTTTCCTAAAATATCATATAAACAGATAAGCACTATACATTATTTTTGGAATTATATATTTCTTAACAAAAAATGGAAAGGAGCTAAATTTAAATTCTTTCATTTAAAATATCTGTCTAATAGATTTTGTGATTACATTAAAGAAGACCCTAAAAATATTCCCTTATACAATACTGCAATAAAAACTACAGTGAAAGTTGAAATAATGAAGTATCTTCCCTCTAGAGAGTTACTTTTTAAAAATTACTTTCATCCACATTGGAAAAAACCATACCAATTTATGGAAAAACCAATTTGGAAAAGATTAGAAACTACAGAATACTGGTTGGACTTAGAAGATAAAGACCTAATATGAAAAAAGCTATCTTTATATCAGGCCATTTAAACGGTTTATCTAATAATATCATACCACTATTAGATTCTAATACAGATATATTTGTACACACTTGGGAGGAACAAGGGCATAATAGATGGATAACAAAATTAAATAGATACAGTAAGGCTTGTAACAGCATTAACATTGTTACTGAAAAGCCAAAGATTGACCGTAAAAGAATCTCTTACCTTTATTCTACATACTCCTCTTTTAGTCTATGTAAGCAGTTGAACACTTATGATATATGTATAAAGTTTAAACCTAACTTAGATACAGATAATATTAAATACATTACTAATACACAAACAAGTTTTTCTAAAGCTAAACTACAGTCCAGACCATTACTTGAGGGGTTCACAAAAGAAGACTGTGTATACGGTACGGTACATTACAAAAGTATAGACGAAAGATTCTTTACAATATACCCTAAAGGTATAAATAAAGTATTTAATAAAGATAAGAAAACATTCTACGAAGAAATAACAAAAACAGATAAATTACTTAGTTCATTACTAGGAACAGACTATGAAGGTAGTTTACTGTGGACTAAATTATTTGAACAAAATCAAGTACCTATTATTCAAGATATTAATCTAACTTTACCAAACAATAAACAATGGCAGTGAAAAGAGCAAAAAAATTAAAAAAACAAGATTTCAATAACGTAAAAATAATACAGACTAGAATAGATAGAGCTGACGAAGAGTATATAAAGATAGGTAACCTAAAAATAGAGTTAACTAAAAAAATACTTCAATCTATATCCGGTATTAATTCTACCGAAAATTTAAAAGATATAGGTAAATATGAACTATATATTAATAAGACCAGTAAAGCTCTTGAAACATTTATATCTGAAACAGATAAGCAAAACGTTGAATTAGCTAAAGACTTACAGAAGAAATACGGTTCCGGAACTATAAACCCAGAGAAAGGTACTTTTATTCCAGATTCACTTTAGACTTTTAGTATCTATTTATATAAGAAGACAAATACTCTGTTTACAAGAGTTTTTCGAAATAGTCAATATATTTATTAATATACAATAATTAAACTAAAGCAAACATGGCAGAAACTATAATCTCCCCAGGTGTATTTCAAAGAGAAAACGATATCTCTTTTATCTCCCCAGCACCCGCAGAAGTCGGAGCTTGTGTAATAGGACCTACAGTAAAAGGACCAGTCGAAGTTCCAACTACAGTTACTTCTTATAATCAATATGTAAGAGTATTTGGAGAAACTTTTGAATCAGCTTCAACTAAACAAGAATTTTTAACTTCTCTAGCAGCAAAAAATTACTTCTCTCAAGGAGGTGATTCTTTACTAGTAGCAAGAGTCGTATCAGCATCTGGTACATGGGGTGCTGCATCAAGTACTCATATATCAGCTTCATCAAACGGAGGAACTCCTTCTTTTACATTAGCGACACAAGGACAAGGAGTCTTATATAACAACTGTACTGGCTCAGGCCTTTACGTTGGAGCTACAGAAGAAAATTCAGACGGCTCATTAAAATCTGGTTCAGTTGATAACTTAAGATGGGAAGTATCAAATGTAAGTAATACTTTAGGTACTTTTACTCTATCAGTAAGAAGAGGAGATGATAGTAGCAAAAATAAAGTTGTCTTAGAAACGTTTAATAACTTAAGCTTAGATCCTAATGCTGATAACTATATCGAAAAAGCAATTGGTAACCAAGTAAAAGCAATAGCTGGAACAAGTGATAATATTACTACTACAGGAGAATATATTAACAAGTCTAATTACATTAGAGTAAGTGCAGTAAATTCACCTACTATAAACTATATAGGAAACGACGGAAATATTAGAGTAGGGTCTTTATCAGGTTCTTTACCAACAACTGATTCTGGATCATTCCACAGTGCTACTGGTAGAATAGTTCCTTTAGCAACTGCTAATAAATATTTTGGAGATATAGATACAAACACTCAAGGATTAATTGCAGCAGATTATGCATCTATAATTACTCTACTTAACAATGCTGATGACTTTAAGTTTAATGTAATTTCAGCACCAGGACTTATAGATTCAGTTTCTGGTCATACAGCTACAATAGGAAATATTATTTCTCTAGCAGAAAGTAGAGGAGATTGTATTTTTGTATTAGACATAAGAAAATATAACGAAGGAACAGTTGCCAGTGCAGCGGCACAAACTGCTACACTAAATAGCTCATATGCAGCTACATACTGGCCTTGGTTACAAACTAGATCAGCTACAGGTAAGAATGTATGGGCACCGCCTTCATTGTTTATACCTGGAGTATATGCA